>Ga0233433_10000049_pt1 | contig 146510 bp, 166 predicted proteins | sample SI_122_August201_5_FD_179868 | JGI IMG/M metagenome (GOLD analysis project Ga0233433, IMG submission 179868) | Seawater microbial communities from Saanich Inlet, British Columbia, Canada - SI_122_August2016_100_MG | ecosystem: Environmental > Aquatic > Marine > Inlet | place: Canada: British...
TTACTTTAAAAAAACAGCTTTAAAAGGTAATGACAAAAATAACTAAAAAAATCTTAATCGTCAGAAATGATAAGATTGGAGACTTCGTCTTAATACTACCAGCAGTAGCATCATTAAAAAATAATATCCCAAACTCAAAAATAGTGTGTCTTGTATCGGAAAGTGTAAAAGAACTAGCAGAGCAGTGTACTTTCATAGATGAAGTTATAGTGGATACTAATAATAAGGAACTTTTTTCAAAACTTGGAAAATATGATTTTGATATTTCAGTTACATTCTTTTCAACATTTAGAATTGGATATTTACTGAAAAAACTAAATATACCATTAAGGTTAGCACCAAAGACTAAACTTGCCCAGATATTCTATAATCATAAAATTCTTCAAAAAAGATCTAGATCCAGAAAACCAGAATATGAATATAATATAGATCTCATATATGAACTATTCAAAATCATTAATCTTGAAAATATTAAGGAAATGGATCTTGGTCCATATCTAAAATATGATTATGAATTAGTTACTAAAAATAGGATAAAATTTATAAGTGAATATAATCTTAACAAGGATAAGAAAATAATATTTTTACATCCTGGCACAGGTGGTTCATCAAAAGGTTTGAGTTTGAATTGTTATGCAGATATTTGCAAAGGATTGAGAAAATTTGATGATTATAATTTCATAATTCATTGTTCTATTGATGAAGAACAATTTGCTAAAGATTTGAAACTGATGATTTATAAAGAGGTAACCGTTAGAGTTATTGAACCTAAAAAAAGTGTGTTGCATATGTTCAATAATATAAGCATCTGTGATTTACTTATTGCTGGATCAACGGGTCCATTACATATAGCAGGTGCCTTGAATAAGAAAACTATAGGTTTTTATCCTGAAAAGAAGTCGTCTACAAGTCTTAGATGGCAAACTATAAATAATTTTGAAAATAAATTATCTTTTACTGATATAGGAAATGATAGAAAGTTTCTAACTATAGACGTTAAAAAGTCTTTGCTACAAATGCAGAAACTTATATCATCATCTTAAATATTTAATGGACTTCTCAAATATTTCTTTAGAACTTATATCATTGAGGCAGTCTAAATGATGCAAGGGGCATTCTCTCTTAAAACATGGGCTACACTCTAAACCTTTATATATTACCTCGCCAAATTCATTTTTTATGAGAGGTGGTGTATAGAAGGGTGACGAAGAACCAAATATTGATATCAAATTTGTCTCTACTGATGCAGCAATGTGCATTAACCCAGAATCATTTGTAATAGCTAAATCAGCAGATGAGAGAAAATATGTCGCTTCTACAAGACTAGTTTTTCCTAATAATGAGACTATGGAATCTAGATTCAAAATATCTTCATACTCTTCTTCAAGACTTTTGTTTTTACCAAGAAGATAGACATTATGATTTCTTTCCTTGAATCGTTTTGCTAAGTCTATCCATTTTTCAGTAGGCCATCTTTTTGCTTTCCCATATTCAGCCTCAGGGCATAAAACTATGTTTTTCTTAGAATTACTAACCTGATATTTTTTCCTAACTATATCTAATATGTTCGCCTCAATAGTAAGTGATGGTCTAATACTATCAGTGTACGAGCTATCGGCTAGCTTTAGATATCGATTAGACATATTATCTTTATGCTTAACTAAAGAGTATTTTTTTGTTAATAAAAATGACCGTAATTCTTTCTTATAGCCTATCCTTATCGGAATATTAATCAGCCAAGGAATAATAGCTGATTTAAAACTACTAGGTAAGATTATTGAAGATGAATATGAATTAATTTTTATTCTATTCGCTAACCTATATCTTTTCGATAGGCCTAGTGATTTATGCTTAATATCCAGAGGGTATATATTGCTAACCTCGGGCATCATCTTTGCGAGATCCACTAAGTCTGGTCTGACTATTATATCAATATGACAGTCTATGTATTCTTGTTTCAAATATTTCAATAATGATTGTGAAATGATTAAATCACCTATCCAGGAAGGAGAGATGATTAGAAATTTTTCTCTTGGACTCATAATTTTTTTGATAACCAATCTAAATAAGACTTAACACCCTCTTCTAGAGTAATGAAATTATTTGAATATCCTCTAGATTTTATTTTCGTCATATCTGCTTCAGTGAATGCTTGGTATTGCTTTTCTAAACTATCTGGAAAGTCTATATAATTTATAACTCCTCTTTTATAATAATCTAACACACAGTTTGCAATATCGTTAAAAGTTCTGCATTTTCCTGTTCCAACATTATATATTCCAGAAACATTAGGATTCATTTTAAACCAATTATTCACATTCACTGTGTCATCAACATGTATGAAGTCTCTTCTTTGTTCGCCGTCTTTATATCCATGGCTGCCTTTAAAAAGCTTTATATTGTCTGACTTATTTATTTGTGTAAAAAAATGGTACACAACACTGAACATACCTTCCTTATGAAACTCTCTTGGACCAAATACATTAAAGTATCTTAGACCTACAACTTGCGATTTAATCTTGCCTTTATGTTCTCGGTAGTATTGATCAAATAATAATTTCGATTCAGCATAATGATTAAGAAATGATTCATTATCAGGATTTTCTATAAACGATTTGGCTTCTCCATATACTGATGCTGAAGATGCATAAATCAATGAGATTTTATTATTAGCGGAATACTTGAGAAGATCCTTAGAGTATTCAAGATTTGTTGACATTATATAATCTCTATCTGGCTCTGTAGTTTTTGAACATGCCCCTAAATGGAATATATTACTGATTTTATCCTTATAGTTGGATGAATTATTATTTAAATCATTAATAAACTTATCTTTGTCTATACAATCAATGTATTTTAAACCATCTAGATTTTTAAATTTTTTAACATAAGTATCCATTTCTTCTACAATTAAAATTTCATCATCCTGATTATTATTTAAAAAATTAACAAGATTGCTACCAATAAAGCCAGCTCCGCCAGTAATTACTAACATATATATTGATTCCTTTTAATTAAACTAAGTAAGATTATATAAAACAAATCATAATTTGACTAATAAAAGATAATAAGTATTGTTAAGGTCTGTTTGATACTGATACAATCTGTTTATGAAGAAATCTGATATATTGGTAGCTATAATCATGGGATCTAAATCAGATTGGCCTACTATGAAGAATACAGCTTCAATGCTTGATAAATTGAAAATCAAATATGAAACTAAAATAGTTTCTGCCCATAGGACACCTGACCTTCTTTATGAATATGCCTCATCTGCAGATTTAAGAGGTTTTGAAGTTGTCATTGCCGGTGCTGGAGGGTCTGCTCATTTGCCAGGGATGACTGCATCAAAAACACATTTACCTGTCATTGGTGTACCAATTAAATCAAAAAGCTTAGATGGCCTGGACTCTTTATTGTCAATTGCTCAAATGCCTAAGGGTATACCTGTTGCCACAGTAGCTATTGGAGATAGTGGCGCGGTTAATGCAGCATTATTAGCTGCAAGCATATTAAGCTCTAAATATCCGATGATTAAAGATACTCTCCTTAAATTTCGCAATAAACAGACAATTGATGTATTAAAAAGTGGGGACCCTAAAGAATAAAATGCGTATTGGAATTCTTGGTGGTGGACAATTAGCAATGATGATGGTTCAAATGTCTAATAAACATGGTATCGATTTTATAGTTGTAGACCCAAACGATAATCCTCCCGCATCTAAATATGCCAAATGTATTAAAGCCGAATATAATGATAAAGATTCTCTAGACTATTTAATAGATAATTGTGATGTCGTGACAATAGATTTTGAGAATGTACCCTCTGATGCTTTAAAATACTTAGAAAATAAAGTACCTGTATATCCAGGATCATATGCGGTAGAAATTTGTCAAGATAGGCTCAAAGAAAAAAATATATTTAATAAAAATAATATTCCTACTACAGAATATTGCGTTGTAAGTTCCAAGGATGACCTAGCTTCGGCAATTAATGTTTTAGGGACTAACTCAATTCTAAAATCAAGAAAGTTAGGCTATGATGGTAAAAATCAAATTACTATCAATGAATATTGCGCAAAAGAGGCATGGTCTTTATCAGGCAAAGCAAAAGCTATTCTAGAAAAAAAGGTTGATTTTGAAACTGAGGTATCAATAATTGGTATTTGCACAAAGTCTTCAGGTACAATTTTTTATCCGCTTGTAGAAAATTTTCATAAAAATGGTATTTTAAATTTAAGTATTGCACCGTATGAAAATACTAAACTTCAAAAGTTAGCAGAATCTTATCATAATAAAATAACAGAAGAGTTAAACTACATAGGTGTATTAGTAATAGAATTTTTCATTGATAAATCTGGCAATCTTATTGCAAATGAGATGGCGCCAAGAGTTCATAACTCAGGTCATTGGACTAATGAAGGTGCTAGTATTAGTCAGTTTGAAGCTCATATTATGGCAATTTCAGGTATCAAAATAAAGAATATTTCTATTAATGGTAATTCTGCAATGCTGAATATTCTATCGAAAATGCCCATGGATATTAATAATAAGAATCCTTGCTACAAATTATATGATTATGGTAAATCAGAAAGATTAAATAGAAAATTAGGACACATAACAGTAACTGATAATAATAAAAAAGAACTTATTAAGAATGTGACTAAAATCAGTAAGTCCTTCTCTTAATGTGATCTTTTCCCGTCAAATACACAAACAAAGTAACAGCCTTCAGCACCTGCATGAACTCTATGGAAAACACCATCTTCGATTAGCACTGCATCACCAATATTTACATCTATCTCTTGTTTGTCTAGTTCCATCCTGCCACTACCTTTAATAAAAAAATACACTTCTTCCTGGCCTTTATGCTTATGACCAGAAGTGCTTTTCATTGGCTTTAAGTCAGTACTACTAACAACAAGATTTTTTAACAAATTATTATCTTTTACGATATAGCGGTCATCTTCTTTAGTTATGTTTCCACCGATGTCGTTGATTTTAATTAATGCACTCATAAATGTATATTCACTAAACTAAACTAACATTATCATATTCATTTGAATCTAATATTTTATTGTTATTATCAACATGTATAACAGTTGGTTTATAATTTTTTATTTCATGGCTCTCGATATCTACATAGGTACATATAATAATTTTGTCACCTATTGATGCTTTATGACAGCAAGCTCCATTTATACAAATATTACCAGTCTCAGCTTTACCTTCAATAGCATATGTAGTAAATCTCTCACCATTCGTAATATTATATATATCAATTTTTTCAAATACATTTATACCAGCTGCATTCAATAAAGAAATATCTATCTCACAAGAACCTTCGTAATCAATTTGAGAATCCGTAACAGTAGCTTTATGTATTTTTGAGCTTAAGAATGATTTTTTCATGAGTTATGCTTTCTAGTTGATGAAATTATACATCAATATTATCAATTAATCTAACTCCTGATATATAAAATGCTACAAATAACATTGCGTTATCGGCATTTTTTTTAGATATTATTGAAAAATCAACAGATGATAATAATTCTAAATACTCAATTTTAATATATTTATCAGATAAAGCATCAATGGACTTTTTTAGTAATTCTTGATTATTAGACCCAAGGTTTATAGATTCTCTCATAATAATTAATTCTTTATGAACAGATGAGGCAATTTTTTTGTCTGTTAATGATAGTCTATTGTTTCTAGAACTCATAGCAAGTCCATTGCTTTCTCTTACTGTATCACCAGCAACTATTTCAATTCTATTACCAAAATATTCTTTAGCAATATGTCTAACCATCATTAACTGCTGATAATCTTTTTTGCCAAAATAAGCTATAGAAGGGTTTATTATTTTAAATAATTTCTTAACGATTTTAAAAACTCCATCAAAGTGTCCTTTCCTATGTTTCCCACATAAAATACTCATATATTGTGGAAGATGAATAGTTTCGGGATGATTAATATTTTCTATCATTTGATTCTCATCTGGCATGAATAGACAATCTACTTTATTTCTCTCTAATATTTCAATATCAGAATCGATTGAACTTGGATAAGACCTATAATCACTGATGCTATCAAATTGAAGTGGATTAACAAACAATGAGACAATTCTTTTATTTTTTGTAGACCTAGATAATAACAGCAGACTTTCATGGCCACTATGAAGATTGCCCATAGTTGGTATTAATGAAATATTATTTCCCTCTGCCTCAATAGAGCTACAATATTCTTTTTGCTCCTCAATAGATGTAATTATTTTCAATTTATGCTTTATACCTATTAGTATCTAAAATATACTTATCTAATATTTTTTTTATGTGGTTTGGCTGACTGTTATTTTGATTAATGAAGCCTGGCATGCCATTAAAACTAATATTAAAAAGATCATAAATTACTCTAATCTGGCCATCACAATTTTTACCAGAGCCAATCCCAATAACAGGTATATCTAATGTTTTCGATATTATCTTAGCAGTTGCGGAATCTATGCATTCAACAATCAGTATTTGTGAACCTGATTTTTCAATTAAAATAGCTTCACTGATTAGCTTATTAGCTTCATCTTTGGTTTTACCTACCTTCTTATAATCTTTTCTATTACTGATAGTTTGGGGGAGAACACCTATATGGGAACATACGGGTATATTATTAGATATTAAATGTTCAATTATATGTGCATCTTTTCCATTAAACTCAATTTTAACCATGTCAGCCATATTATCTCCAACTAGTTTCTTGGCATTCTTAAGTGCATGGCTCTTAGTTTCATATGAACCTTTTGGCATATCTGCAATAAGAAATGCCTTTTGAATTGATCTCGATACAATTTCAGTATGATAACACATATCATTTATTGTCACTGAGTGTGTATTAGAATGTCCTTGAATAACTTCTCCTAGAGAATCACCAACTAAAATAATATCTATACCGCAATCATCTGCTAATCTAGCAAAGCTTGCATCATAAGATGTTAAAGCACTTATCCCAACTCTCTTCTTTTTCAAAGAGTTAATTTTTTTTAGAGATACTTTAGGCATGCATCAGTCTCTCACTGAGATAATGGATTAAGATATATTTTGCCTTTTATATCTTTATTAATTTGTTCCAACAACATGGCATAATCATGAGGATCATTGACATTAACATTTGAAGTATTAATTATTAATAAAGGAGATTCTTTATAAGAATGAAAGAATAAAGTATATGAATCAATAATCTTCTTGAGATATGCTTCTGTGATATTTGTCTCATATCCTATGCCTCTCTTTTTTATTCTACTCATGAGTGTCTCGGCATTCGTCTGTAAATAAATTACCAGGCTTGGTTTTTCAATATCAAGATTGAGTGCATCATAAACTTTATTATATAAAAGATATTCATCTGTAGATAAAATTGCTTTAGCAAAGAGCTTGTCTTTATCAATAAAATAATCTGAAATAATATTATGATTTTTTAAAGCCAGGTATTCTTTGCTTTTGAAATCATCTGCTCTTTGTAAAAGAAAAAATAACTGAGTAGATAAAGCATGCTTGCTTGTTTTGGTATATTTATTAAATTTCCCAACATCCTTATAAAATTTTTCAAGGAAAGGGTTTTCTGAATATTTCTCCAGCACAAGCATACTTTCAAGGCTACTAGAAAGTTTGGTAGCAAGCGTAGTTTTCCCAACACCTATTGGACCTTCAACAATAATAGACTTATACATGTTTTTCATATTAATTAAATATATTGTATTAATTTACCATACTTTGGAATAATGAATTCATGATTTGTTATCTCTCTCAAAGGAACTAATACAAACTCTCTATTAATAATTTCAGGATGTGGTATTACTAGTCGCTCATGATTAATTACTAAATCATTAAATATGAGTATATCAAGATCCAATGTTCTTGGTCCCCATCTTTTTATTCTCTTTCTATGATGCTTATTTTCAATATCTTGCAAAACATCTAAAAGTGAAATTGGTTCGAAATGTGTAATTACTTTAATTACTGCATTTATGTAATTAGGTTGGTTTTGAGGTCCAATAGGTTTTGATTTATAGAGGGAAGACCTTTTTATTACTCTTGTTTTAGATAGATGATTTATATCTCTTATACCTTTCTCTAGATGATAAATAGGATTGTTAAGATTACTACCCAAAGCTATAAATACAGTATTCAAGTGATACTAAAGCTTAGTTCAGCTTTTCTTTGATTCTGGCAGATTTTCCAGACAATTCTCTCAAATAGTATAATTTTGCTCTGCGAACACTTCCGCTTCTTTTGACTTTTATATCTGCAATAACTTTACTATGTAACTGGAAAACTCTTTCCACACCTTCACCATAAGATATTTTTCTTACAGTAAATGAAGAGTTAACGCCCCTGTTTTTTTTAGCTATTACAATACCTTCATAAAGCTGAATTCTCTCGCGCTTCCCTTCTTTTACTTTGACAGATACCTCGACGGTATCACCGCTTGAGAATTTAGGGTGTGATGACAGTTGTTCTGACTCAATTTTATCTATTATCTTATTCATGCTCATTATCTTTAAACTCAGCTATATATTCTTTGAGGAGTTTATCATCTTCTTTTGAAAGTTTCACGTTTTTTAACAATTCAGGCCTTTTTATCCATGTTGCTCCCAGGCCTTGCTTTTTTCTCCACCTTTCAATGCTATTATGATCCCCGCTAGATAGTACCTCTGGTACCTTTTTGCCATCTACCTCATCAGGCCTTGTATAGTGGGGATAATCCAGAATTCCATTTTGGAAAGAGTCTTGCTTGACTGACTCCATATCATCAATGGCTCCTGGCACTAATCTGGTGATTCCCTCAATTATCGCCATACATGCTGTCTCACCGCCAGATATCACATAATCACCTAAAGAGATCTCCTCATCTATAAATTCATCTAAAACTCTTTGGTCTATACCTTCATACCTGCCACATAGGAAAGTAATCTCATTATAACTAGATAGTAGATTAAGTTTTTCCTGTGTCAGTATTTTGCCTTGTGGTGAAAGATAAATCACATAACCCTTATTATCAAGACTACTGAGGGCACCCTTGATTGGCGGATACTGTAGTACCATTCCAGGGCCACCGCCATATGTTTTATCATCAACTTTTTTATGAATATTATCAGAGTAGTCTCTAATATTGACAATATTTAAACTAATAATATTCTGTAAAATAGTTCTTTTTATGAAGCCTATTTTTGAAAACATAGTAATCATTTCTGGAAAAATAGTAAGAATATTAAATTTCATCATTCCACCTAACAATTATTTTATTATCTTCAATAGTAATTATATTCGTCTTTAGAAAAGGTATTAGAATTTCTCTTCTTTTATTATTATTTTTAATAACGAGTATGTCATTATCTCCACTCGTAAATAAGCTATCTACTGCGCCTAACAGAAGGTTATCATCATTGAATACACTTCTTCCAATCAAATCATCCCAATAATATTCATCGGTTTGAACCTCAGGTAAGTCATCTCTAGCTACATAAAGGTCTAAGCTAACATATTCTTCACATGATTCTATTGTATCTACACCATCTACCTTCATTATAATTTTTTTTGGCATGAGGTTATGGTCAGTTACTAAAAGTTCCTTAAGATTATTATTAATGAGTATTTTGAGATTATATTTAAAAATATCACTTGGGTTTGATGTATAAGACCCTATAGTAAACCATCCCTTTATCCCATGTGTAGTGAGTATCTTGCCGACAATAATATGATTGTCATATGACATTTAGGATTTACTTTTCTTTGTCGTCAGCTGGTGCAGCTTCTGCTTCTGGAGCTTCTGCTGGTGCAGCTTCTGCTGGTGCAGCTTCTGCTTCTGGAGCTTCTGCTGGTGCAGCTTCTGCTTCTGGAGCTTCTGCTGGTGCAGCTTCTGCTGGTGCAGCTTCTGCTTCTGGAGCTTCTGCTGGTGCAGCTTCTGCTGATGCAGCTTCTGCTGGTGCAGCTTCTGCTTTTGGAGCTTCTGCTGGTGCAGCTTCTGCTTCTGCAGCTTCTGCTGGTGTAGCTTCTGCTTGTTTTTTAGACAGCCTTTTTTGCTTAACTTTTTCTAATTGTAGAGATTTTACTTTTTCACGAGTTTTTATATTTTCAGGATCTAATGAATATTTTTTAAGATATTTTACTCGTTCGCTAATTTGAGCGCCCTTTGATACCCAATAATCTAGTCTTTCCATGTCAATTTTAATTCTATCCTGAGTCTCTAATGCAGGATCATAGCTACCAATTCTTTCCAGGCTTCTTCCATCACGTCTATCCCTCTGATCCATTACCACTATGTGATAATAAGGTCTTTTTTTGGCCCCGCCTCTTGATAACCTAATTCTAACCATAATTTTTAAATATCTCCTTCATTAGAAACAGCCAAATTATATCATTAGTTATAGCAACTAGTTAGTTATTTTATTGGAAATAACGCAATAATCAGATATCTAGCTATTTTTATGTATTAAATTTGCTATCATCATAGAAATGAGCACTTATATTGTTATAAAAACATTTAATAACTATCTAAATCTTGGATATAAGCTGGTATAGAACATTGCTCGAACTATAATAAAATGGAACTATTAGGCACATTAACCATAATTGGTTATACATTATCAACTTTGTCCATCAGATATGTGCTGATTGATGAGGAATATAGTTTTTATAAAAAGACCTCTTTTGACATTGTTTTCTTTCTGAGCCTTCTTCTATTTAGTGTTTACTCATACTCTATTATCAACAATGTCTATCAAAAATTTAACTTCATAACATCACTGCAAATAACATTTCTCATAGTTAACTATCTGTTTTTTTTATTCATGTTTTCTAAGCCCATTAAACATCTTGGATTGGTTTTATTGCCTTTGACGGCTATTGCAATATTCATATCAATGATATATCACGACAATGCTAGCCTTGGGTTAATAGATTCAGATTTAAGAGCTCATATTATTGTGTCTATAGCCTCTTATGGTTTTCTTGGTTTAGGAGCTATCCAAGCAATATTATTAAGATACCAAGAAAAGAAGCTTAAAGATGTGTCTGATTCACTATTCTTAACTATATTACCGTCAATAGAAAAGATGGAGAAAGTCATGTTTGATTTAATAATTTTTGGGTTTATCCTGCTCACGCTATCATTATTAAGTGGCTCGCCCTTTGTTTCTATGGGGGAACACCCTGGTCTGGCAGAAAAAATATTATTTTCCATCATCGCGTGGATAACATATTCATATTTAATCTATAGAAGGTTCTCTAAAGGTGTTCGTGGGAGAAAAGCAACGAATCTTACTTTAAGCGGAATGTTTTTTTTGCTTGTAGCATATCTTGGAACAAAACTATTCTTTGAGATTTACTAATATTTAATTTAACAAATTTATCATGACTAATATTGCAATTGAAAATCTATTTATAATTCTTTTTATATTACTTTTACTTTCTGCGTTTTTTTCAGGGGCTGAAACATCTCTGATGAGCGTAAATAGATATAAACTGAAGCATAAATTTAAAACAGGAGAAAAGTCTGCCACTAGAGTTCATTTCTTGGTTGCTAATCCTGATAAAACTTTAGGCTTAATTTTATTAATGAATAATTTTGTAAATATATTAGCATCTGCAATAAGCACACTGATAGCAATTCAATTATATGGAGAAGCGGGAGTAGCTATTTCAGTTATTATGCTCACAATAGTTATATTAATTTTTGCAGAAGTTACCCCGAAAACATTTGCTGCTCTCCATCCTGATAAAATTGCATACCCAATCTCTTGGGTAATATATCCATTGATGAAAGTATTTAGCCCATTAGTGCTCATTATCAATTTAGTTGCTAAAATTCTTCTAAGAATATTTGGAGTGAGACCTGAAAATAATAATCAGGAATTATTAACTAAAGATGAAATAAAGTTAATCGTAAAAGAATCAAGTAAGAGAATACCCAAAAGTCATGAGGATATGATAGTAAATATGCTTGATTTAGAGAAAGTAAAAATTGAAGATGCCATGATACCTAGAAACATCCTCGTAGCAGTTGATATTAGTGATGATATTGAAAAAATATCTAGTGAAATTTTAAATTGTAGATACTCAAGAATACCAATATATAAAAATGAATTTAATAAGCTTCTAGGTTTTCTTCATAAAAGGAAAATAATAAAAATGTTACTAGATGGAGGTATTACGAAAGATAAGATTATAAGTAATATTAATCCTCCTTATTTCATTCCAGAAGATACATCTTTAACAAGTCAACTCATTGAGTTTAAAAAAGAAAAAAAAAGAATTGGCTTCGTTATAGATGAGTATGGGGACGTTAAAGGGGTAGTCACTCTTGATGATATTCTTGAAGAGATTGTAGGTGAATTTAAAGATCCAGATGAGTATAAGGGGATTACTAAAATAAAAGATAATATTTATGTAATAGAAGGAGCAATACAGATTCGTGAAATTAATAAGATTTTAGGTTGGAAAATCTCCGAAAGTATAGCGAAAACAATCAATGGTTATATACTAGAATGTCTTGAAAACATCCCAACTAAAGGTGATGTATTTGAAAAAGATGGTTTTATATATGAAATGGTTGAAGTAAGCAATAACTTTGTGAATAATGTAAAGGTAACAAAAAAATAGTAGTATATAGTTATGAATAAAAAATTAAAAAGCAATTTATCAACATTTGAAAAAGATTTAAAATCAATGCAATCAATACTAGAAGAGATAGAATCAAAAGATCTCAGTCTAGAAGAAATTATCGATAAATATAAACTTGGCGTTGAGCTATCTAAAAAGTGTCAAAAAGCCTTAGAAGAAGCTGAACAAAAAATTAAGGAAGTTACAGACAAATAGTAATGAGTGAAAATTATAAAATACTTGATACGATTACCAAGCCAAGTGATTTAAAGGGGCTATCTAGAAATGAGATATTATCTCTATCAGAAGAATTAAGAGCATTCATTATTGAATCAGTATCACAAACTGGAGGTCACCTTGCTGCTGGCCTTGGTGCAGTAGATATCACAATAGCACTTCATTATGTCTATAATACGCCAAAAGATATTTTAGTATGGGATATCGGGCATCAGTGTTATCCACATAAAATATTAACTGGTAGAAAAGATTTGATGCCCTCTCTTAGAAAAAAAGGGGGTATATCAGGTTTCCTAAAAAGAGATGAAAGTAAATATGATTCTTTTGGGGCAGGTCATTCAAGTACATCCATCAGTGCTGCGGTAGGTTATGAAATTGCCTCTAGACTGAACAATGAAGATAATAAAATAGTATCAATAATTGGAGATGGTGGTCTAACTGCTGGAATGGCTTTCGAGGCACTCGGTCATGCTGGTGGAATAAAATCGGATATACTAGTAATACTAAATGATAATGAAATGTCTATTTCTCCGAACGTTGGAGCTATTAATAAATATCTGACTAAAATATTAACAGGCAAAACATTTTCATCTTTCAAAGAAAGCGGTAAAAGAGTATTAAGTAAAGTAAAAGCGATTGAGGATATAGCTAAAAAAGTAGAGAATCAGGCAAAAAATCTTTTAACGCCAGGTCTATTATTTGAGGAATTAGGATTCAAATATTATGGGCCAACTGATGGACATGATGTTAATGGATTAATTGATGTATTAAATAATTTGAAAGATATTTCGGGTCCTAGGATCCTTCATGTAATTACCAAGAAAGGTAAAGGTTATAAATTAGCTGAGCAAAATCCAATTTCATATCATGGAGTCACCCCATTTGATATCAAGACTGGCAAACCAAAAACAAAAAAGGTTAATAATAAATTAACATATACTCAAATATTTAGTAGATGGATAGATCAAACTGCGAATGCCGAAAAGAATCTTGTTGTGATTACACCAGCAATGAGGGAAGGTTCAGGGCTCGTTGATTTTGAAAAAAAATATCCTGAAAAATATTTTGATGTAGGGATTGCAGAACAACATGCAGTTACACTAGCAGGAGGTATGTCTTGTGGAGGCTTAAAACCTATTGTTGCAATATATTCAACTTTTCTTCAAAGATCATATGATCAATTAATACATGATATTGTTGTACAAAATTTAGATATACTTTTAGCAATTGATAGAGCAGGTATTGTGGGAGCTGATGGGGAAACTCATCAAGGTATTTATGATATTTCTTTTCTACGAATCCTTCCAAAAATAGTTCTCATGACACCCTCTAATGAATTAGAGATGTGGAAAATGTTATCAACGGGTTTTAAGCATACAGGTTTAGCTGCAGTTAGATATCCAAGGGGATATAGTCAAGGAGAAGATATTGATTTGGACCATTCAACTATAGAAATAGGAAAAGGTAAAATTATTCAAAAAGGAAGTAAAATAGCTTATCTTGTTTTTGGAACATTATTAAATGTTGTAGAAAAAGTAGCTAAAAGAAATGGTGCAACTTTGATTGATATGAGATTCGTCAAACCTATTGATGAGGCATTAATTATAGATATTTGTAATACACATGATTATATATTTACTGTAGAAGACAATGTTATACTAGGTGGCGCTGGAACTGCTGTTAATGAAGTGATGATGAAATACTCATTGAAAAATAATATAGTAAATATTGGTGTTCCAGATAAAATAATCCCTCATGGAAGCCAAGATGAAATCTTGTCAGAATTAGGGCTTGATGAGATTGGCATAGAAAGAATTACAAATAACCATGTTGATGAAATGGTAGAAATAACCAGTAAAAACTAGATTGGAGAGATAAATATTTATACACTTACCACATTTGTTGAATTTTCATCTGCACATGTCCTAAACGGGCACGAAGGTGCATGCAAAAGAATGCATGGGCATAATTGGAAAGTTGAAGTTGAAGTTTGTGGGAATAAGCTAGATAATATCGGAATGGTAATAGACTTTAAAGAAATAAGAAACATGACTAAAGATGTAGTTAATCAATTGGATCACCGTTTTCTTAATGACTTAATACCATTTAAAGTAATAAATCCAACTGCTGAAAACATCGCTCAATATATTTATGAGGAATTGACTAAGGCAATGAACAGTAAGCAGCAGATACAGGTTAAATCAATAAAACTATGGGAAACAGAAAAATCAGCAGTGACTTTCACAGGATAAACAATGGCTACTAATAAAAAATCTATAAAAGAATTAAATAAATCAAACTTGCCTGATACACAAGGTCAAGAAGATACAAGAAACTTACCGATTAATAAGGTTGGTATAAAAGATATACTTCACCCAATGATGATTAAACAAAGGTCAGGGAAAACACAAACAACTGTTGCAAATTTTAATATGTATGTAAATCTTCCTCATAACTTAAAAGGTACTCATATGTCTAGGTTTGTTCATATCCTGAACAATCATGAAGAACTGATAACTGTTGATACATTTAAAAAAATGATAGAAGAAATGCTAACCCTTTTGGAGGCAGAGTCTGGTCATGTTGAAATGACATTTCCATATTTCATAAACAAGACTGCTCCGACTTCCAAGGTTCAAAGCTTATTAGACTATACAGTAACTTTTATTGGTGAAATAGAAAATAGGATTTCTGATCTTAAGGTAAAAGTGCTCGTTCCTGTCACAAGCTTATGTCCATGTTCAAAAAAAATATCAGCTTATGGCGCTCATAATCAAAGGTCGCATGTTACAGTAACTGTAAGTATAAATGATTTTATCTGGATTGAAGAAATAATAGATATTGTAGAAAAAGAAGCTTCTTCAGAATTATATGCTTTACTTAAGAGACCTGACGAAAAACATGTAACTGAGCTAGCATATGATAATCCAAAATTTGTGGAAGATATGGTGAGGGATATAGCCGTTCATTTTGCAAATGATGACAGAGTTATTGAGTATACTGTTGAGTCGGAAAACTTTGAGTCTATTCATAATCATTCAGCATACGCTCAAATTCATCAAATAAAAAACTAGTTATCTTAAATCAGCATATAATGCTCGTATAACTTCTTCCGTTGCGGTATTTGTAATATTAGTAAATGTATTATTCTGTATTTCGATCAATGTCCCTTCTTGATTCGTAATAAGCACTATATTGAACGTGTTAACATTTGGCGAGGATCTCCAAAAAGCTAAATAATCTAGCATTGAAGAATCCTTGGGTTGACCTCCTTCTTGCATGGACACTGTGATTACTCCATCATTTTCTTTTGAATCTAAAATATTTATTCCATATGTTTCTAAAGACTTAATGATAGCTGGCCAAACTCTCTCGAAGGGGTCATTAACATATAATGTATGAAATCCATTCTCGTCTATACTTAATCTAGCTTTACCTCTGACTCCTGTCGACTTAATAACAGAATATCCTTTTGACTTAGCCTCGTCCCCACCAAGATATATATATAACCTTGATATCATTTCGCTTTCAAATTCTGGATCTCTGGGCCTATTCTGCCACCTAAATTCAGTATCTCCATCAGACATGTATTCCTTGCCATAATGTGTGATTAAAATATTTAATGAATCATCTTTCAACGATACTCTAGTGCTATAACTATCTCGTGTCTCTGGAGCTACAAGGAGAGGTACATATCTTCCGACAATTCTTTGAACGGTACCTAGTTGAGCCTCGCTTAAATTTTCTAAATAACCAGTTTTCATAATCCCTAAAGTATAATCATTCTTGGTTAGACGAAAACCTTCTGCTGACCAAAAATCAGAAATCTTCTTCCAAATATATTCTTTGTCAGTTGTATTTACACTAACAAAGGAATCTCTTCCAGACCTCACAATAGTGATACCCTCCAATTTAGTATCTACAGTAAAGACATCTATGTCTTTTTTGCCTGCATAACTAGGTATGTCAAGAATATTTCCAGAGCTTGGGTTTATTAAATCTGGCGGGGTTATTAAATCAAATTGCGTATCATCATAAACCTTACTTGTTTTATACACAACTAACTCTTCTCTATCCGGAGATGTTATGTTCCCTACATATTCACTTACAGATGAACACCCGCTAAAGATGAAGAGAGGAAGGATTATTTTTATAGGTAGTGACTTGAATTTCATTATTTATTTTTGAGTATTATATCAGAATTATGCAAAGATTTTTCCAGAATTTCTTCATATTTCTCATCTAACCATGTTAAGGGCAACCTAATACCTTTTTTAATCAAACCCATTCTGTGAAGTGCCCATTTGACCGGTATGGGATTAGACTCAATAAAAAGGTTATCATGTAATATATCTATTTTAGAATTTATTTTATTCGCTTCCTCAGCTTTACCTTCCATGGCAAGTTTACACATATTATGCATCTCCAGTGGTACTATATTTGCAGTCACAGAGATATTGCCCTTAAATCCAAGTAAAATATCCCTGACAGATGTTTTATCATCACCAGTAAAAATCGATATGTTGTCAGCACATTTCTCAATAAGCTCCTTTGACCTATCTAAGTTGCCTGAAGCTTCTTTGATAGCAACAATATTAGGGTGAGTAGATAATCTGTGAACTGTCTCTGGTAACATGTCAACTGATGTTCTCCCTGGGACATTATATAAGATTTGAGGGATACTGACCTCGTCAGCTATCTTTTTATAATGCTCATATAGACCATTCTGAGTAGGTTTATTATAATACGGTGTAACAAGCAGGCAGCCATCCGCACCAAGGTCTTTAGACCTTTCTGTTAATTCAATCGCCTCGCTGGTGGAGTTAGCGCCAGAACCAGCAACTACAGGTATTCTTTTATTAACGAATGATAACGTTGATTTAATTACTTCCGAGTGTTCTTTAAAATTCAAAGTAGCAGATTCACCTGTAGTACCCACAGAAATAATAACATCTGTCTGATTGTTTATATGAAACTCAATTAATCCTTCTAAAGACTCATGATCTAAAGATCCATCTTCATTCATCGGTGTTACTATAGCTACCATACTTCCTTTAAACATACATGCTCCTAGTTAAGCTCATGACTTATATTCAGTTCTTGGCCAAATAGTTAGTAGTGTATTTACTAATACTGCCAAAGGTATAGCAAAGAAAACACCCCAAATTCCCCATATTGTACCAAAAAATAAAATCGAAATCAGAATTGCTAAAGGATGGAGATTTACTGCATCAGAAAATAGAATAGGCACTACCACATTTCCATCTATAACTTGCACAATAATATGGGCAAATATGATATACCAGAACTCTGATGAAGTACCCCATTGAAAATATCCAACAAATATTATAGGTATAGTTACTGCAATTGCTCCTACATATGGAATTATTACAGATATGCCACAGAGAAAACCAAGTAATAAAGAATAATTAAGTCCTAATAAAGTAAATAGTAAAGTTGATGCTACCCACACAATTATGATTTCTATAAACTTACATCTAATATAATTGCCAATTTTTAAATCAAGCTCTGCATAAGCTTTTTTAGATAAATCTAATTTTTCAGGAAAGAACTTCTTGAACCATCCATTAATTTCTTTTTTATCAAAAAGTAAAAAAAATATTAGTATCGGGACAATTAAAATATAAATTATTGTTGCGAAAATGCTCCCAGCTGACGCTAAAGAGTAGGATACTATAGAGCCGCTCATCATCGTCACCTCAGAATTCAAAGCTGAAAAAATATTTGTTAACTGGTCTGAGGAAATAATCCCTTTGTCTGATGATGTAAAATTAGTCAGTAAACTTTTTCCTTTTTCTAATATTGACGGTAGTGATTGTACAAATAAAGTTAGCTGCTCAATCATGAGTGGTAGTAATAAAAATAATATTGCTATTGAGACAGCAATGAAAGAAAAATAAACAAGCAGGACAATAGTGTTCCTATTGAATGATTGATTAGCAGTAAATCTATGCACAATTCCTTCTAGCATATATGCGAGAATTATAGCCACTAAAATAGGTGTCACTGTCAATAGCAATATATAAGTAACTAAAGAAATAGATAATATTATTAGGGCTAAGGCTACCTGGTTTGGGTCTGTTAAATGGCTGTCATACCATTCTTTGAAAAATTTGAACATTTTTTATTAATTCTTAACTCGCTTAAATTGCTTTATATATAATACCCATATTCATGTTAAACTAAAACATCAATTTGTAATATAGCAATAATATTAAATAGTTATCGAAAATGAAAGTATCAAATTTTCCAGTATTTACACAAAAAGATGTTCCTTCTGAGGCAGAAGTGGCCAGCCATCAATTAATGATTAAGTCTGGGATGATTCGCAAACTATCGTCTGGACAATATTCTTGGCTCCCAATTGGCTTGAGAGTAATTCAGAAAATACAAGATGTTATTAGAGAAGAATTAAATAATATTGGTTGTTCTGAAATCTTGATGCCTTCTGTTCAGCCTGCGGAACTATGGAAAGAATCAGAAAGATGGGATGATTATGGCCCAGAGCTATTAAGGTTCACAGATAGACATAATAGGGAGTTTTGTCTAGGACCAACATTTGAAGAAGTAATTACTGACCTAATCAAAAAAGATGTGTCAAGCTATAAACAATTACCGATAAATCTTTTTCAAATATCTTCAAAATTTAGAGATGAGATTAGACCAAGATTTGGGGTTATGAGAGCTAGAGAGTTTATAATGAAAGATGCTTATTCATTTCATGAAAGTCAAAGTTGTTTAGATATGGCTTATGAGAACTATAAATCAGCATATAAGAATATATTCAAAAGATTGATGCTCGACTATACAATAGTAGACGCTGATAGTGGAAACATTGGAGGCAATGAATCTAATGAATTTCATGTAATAGCTGAAACAGGTGAAGATGATTTATTGTTAGATGACGAATTAAATGGGATGAATTTAGAGATAGCAAAAGTTAAATATTCGGAAGATAATCTAGAATCAATAATAAAAAAAACTGGCTTAACTCATAAAAAAGGAATTGAAGTTGGTCATATATTTAAATTAGGTCAGAAATACTCCGAAAAAATGAAAGCTAAAATAACTACTAAAGATTCTAAATCTATAAATATGTTTATGGGTTGTTATGGAATTGGTGTGACGAGAATTGTAGCAGCCGCAATTGAGCAAAATCATGACTCTAACGGAATCATATGGCCCAAGTCAATAAGTCCTTTTGAAGTTGTAATTATTGAAATAGATGGTCACAAGAATAAGGAAGTAAGATCTCATTCAAGTGAAATATATGATTTATTGCAGAATTCTAAAATTAGTAGAATTTATGATGATAGAGATGCCAGCTTCGGTAATAAGATGAAAGACTGGGAGCTAATTGGGGTGCCTAATATTGTAATCATTGGAAAGAATGAAGCTAAGAATAAAACAATTACTTATAAGTCTAGACTAGGAAATGAGAAATTAGAAATCAAAATAGAAGATCTCATAAATAAAATAACCTTATGAAAAATCTTTAATTATCCAGAAACCTGTAAGAATCTTTCTGTTTATTATGTTGCTCGATTGCCATTTTTGCCTGATTTAAGGCTTGCTTAGCTAATCCAATAGATTTTTCATAATTTTTCTTAGAGTGGGCTTTGCTAGCTTTCTTTATAATCTTGTTTGTATCTCTCCACGCATTATTGAGTTTTAAAGCTTGCTTATAAGTCCTTTTAGCCTCAGATATATATTTTTTTGATGACTGCTCAGTAGCATCTGATGCCTGCATTGGACTGAAAAAGCTCATCAATACTAAAATAATTAAAAATCTATTCATAATATTCATCTTAAAAAGTTTTATTTTATCACTCATATAGAATATCCTAACCTATAATGAATGTTCTTATTATATATTATTCTACGAATGGCTCAACGAAAAAAATGGCTAGGTTGATAGCTAGAGGTGTTGAAATGGTAGATGATGCATCATCTGTAATTAGAACGGTCAATGATCTATCTGGTAATAACAAAGATAGCGATGTAATTGTTGATAAGTCAGAACTAAATCAATGTGATGCTATTATAATTGGAAGTCCAACACACTTTGGGAATATGTCAGGTTCTATGAAAGCATTTTTAGATACAACGACTGCAGAATGGTTTAATGGAGCTTTAATAGGAAAACCTGCAGGTGTATTTACATCGACATCAAGTATGCATGGTGGACAAGAATCTACTTTATTAAGTATGATGCTTCCTTTATTACATCATGGAGCAATAATTACTGGTATTCCATATAGCGAAAAAAAACTTAATAATACAAAAAGTGGTGGGACACCATATGGGCCGAGTCATGTCTCATTCAACTCAGAGATAGAGATAACTGATGATGAAAAAGAAATATGTATAAATTTTGGGAAGAGAATAGCGTCGCTAGCAAAAAAATTGAAGAGTTAGGTCACTTGTATTCTATAATTTTCTTAATAAATGGTATGGTAATATTTTTTTTAAGCGATAATGAAGTTTCATCAATAAATTTAATGCAATTACATAAAAAATATAAGTCTCTCCTATAATGATTCATTATATAATCGCATACTTTTTCTGTAAGATTCCATCCTCTTTCATGTGCATTTTTTTGTAAAACTTTAATTTTATCATCATCGCTAAGCTCAGGTATTTCAAGTATTTGATCCCACTTTAGTCTAGATGCTAAATCTGGAATCATAAAATTAATTTTATTAAGCATTTTGGTAGAGGTAATAATTATACTTTTTTTCATTAAAATAAACTCATTAATCAATGAAAATATTTTTTCCTCTTGTGAATTGTTGCTAATTAAACAATCTATGTCATCAATAATAAGAAAATTATATTTTAATATATCTTCAAAATTTATTAAAGATAGTGTTTTTTTATTCAAAACAAAACTATTTATGCTGGTTATATTATCTATTGCCAAGCATAGATGCGTTTTCCCACTAGAAGCATTTCCTCTAATAAATACAATGCTAGATCTATTAGAGGTTGTTATTTCATCCAAAAGCTTGATAATAATATCATCTTCGCTGATTACAAAATTATCAAAGCTCTTATCAGCAATAAAGCTGAAATTTATGGGTATTTGTTCTTTATTGAGTTTAGTTTCTTTCATAAAAGTATATAATTAATAGACTAATATATAATCAAATCCAAATCATTTAAACATGAAAAAAAAAATTAACAAAATAACTTATGAAAAATCTGGCGTAAGTATCAAAAATGCAGATAAACTCATAGGTAATATCTCTAAAAAGACTAAAAATACACATTCTAATGTCCTGGCTGGTATTGGTGGGTTCTCGAGCTTATATGCTCTAGATATTAAAAAATACAAAAATCCTGTAATTGTCTGTGGAACTGATGGTGTTGGTACAAAGCTAAAAATAGCATCTAAACTTAACCAGCATAGTTATATTGGCCAAGATTTATTAGCAATGTGTGTAAATGATGTTATAACTTCAGGTGCAACACCGTTATTTTTTTTAGATTATCTCGCAACAAGTAAAGTCGATGTAAAATTACATACACAAGTTCTAAATGGTATTAAAAAAGCTTGTGAATCTATATCTATACCCTTAATTGGCGGTGAAACTGCTGAGATGCCGGGGATGTATAATAAAAAAGATTATGATTTGGCGGGGTTTTGCGTAGGAGTTGTAGATAAAAAAGATATCATTAATAAAGATAAAGTTATGAAAGGTGACATATTAATTGGATTTGAATCGAGTGGATTTCACTCCAATGGATTTTCTCTAATAAATAAGTTGATAGAAAATCGATCATTATCTCTATCTCAGAAATTTAAAAATACTACATTAGGAAAAGCTCTAATAAAGCCAACTAAACTTTATGTAGATGTGTTTGAATTACTTGGAAAAAAAATTAATATTCATGGGGCAGCTCATATAACAGGAGGTGGTTTGACAGAAAATTTACCTAGAGTAATACCAGATAAATTCACAGCCCATATAGATGAAGTTAGTTTAAAAATCCCAGATTTATTTAAACTAGTGCAAGAAGTATCTATGTTAAATAAAAAAGAGATGCTTAAAACTTTTAATTGTGGTGTCGGTATGGTTCTTATAATCAGCAAGAATGATCTTAATAAGTTTAATAAAATATTTGAAAAAACAACACATAAATATAGAGTCTTGGGTTATATTGATAACAATGATGATAAAAAAAATATAATTTATGAGTAGGCTTAAATCAATAGTATTTATATCCGGAAATGGAAGTAATCTCCAAAATATAATTGATAATATTGCAAGTGATTATCTTAAGATGGATATAGTTGCAGTAATATCAAATAATGCTAATGCACAGGGCCTTGTAAGAGCAAAAGCAAGTGGTATAGAAACTATAGTCATTGATACCAAAGATAAATATGTTGATAAGTTATTAGTTGTCATGGATGCTTTTGAGATAGACCTTATTATACTCTCAGGCTTTATGAAAATCTTACCAGAAGAATTTATCAAAAAATATTATGGTAAAATTATTAATATTCATCCATCATTACTACCAAAATTTAAAGGCCTAGATACTCATAAAAAAGTTCTAGCTTCAAAAGAAGAGTATCACGGGGCATCTGTTCACTTTGTGACATCAAAGTTAGATGGAGGACCTATAATAGTTCAAGGTAAGACTAAGATATTAAAAAATGATGATGAAGATATATTAAAAAGCAGAATTCACAAAATTGAATATACAATTTTTCCTTTAGCAATTAAATGGTTCATAGAGGATCATATTAAGCAAGTTAGTGACCGATGTTATTTTGATAATGAGGTATTAGAATGTCCTATAGAACACTTATAAAATTAATAGATTATAAATATCTATTACTAATTCCTTATTTATTTATCACTAGTATTAGTGCTGAAGAACTAGTAATTTCAAAATATAAATATAGTCTTGATAAGAGTAATATACAATTTGGCATTAGTGAACAAACACTAATAAAAAATAATTCATATTTCAATTTTAATATTATAAGTAAAACAGCTGGTATCTTCAAAATGAAAAAAGATGATAGGCTTGAAGCAACTATATTTAAAAACGAAGATGGTATTATAAAACCAGTGTCATACAAATTCAGTAAAGAAAAGAAAGATAAAGTGCAACTAATAGAAACATTTTTTGATCTAGATAAAGATTATGCCTATACACTTAGTAATGATATTAAACATGAGCACATTGGCATACCTTACTCATTAGATAGATTGTCTGTGCAAATTGATTTTCAGAATAAAATGAAACAGGGAGTATTTGAATATAAATATAATATCATTGATAAAGGCAGGGTAAGAAAGTATTCTTTCGTACTACATTCTTCAGAAGTTATTGAAACAGTTTTTGGCATGACAAACACTATAGTCATACAAAAATTAATAGAGAATAACAAGAGAAGCACCCTAACTTGGTATGCAGTCGATTATGATTATGTGCCCGTAAAGATAGAACAATACAGAAAAAAAGCTCTTAAATTTACTGCCACACTAATCTCAGTTGACAAATAAATTACTTTTGCTTGTTTCTCAATCTAAGAGAATTGACTTTAATAAATCCCTCGGCATCTCTCTGGTCATAGTCACCAGAATCTGTCTCGAAAGTTGATAAATCTTCACTATATATTGAATAAGGAGACTTTCTGCCAAGGATTATTACATTACCTTTTAAAATCTTAACCTTAACTGTGCCCGTAACTCTTTTTTGAGAATCATTGATTAATTTCTGTAAACTCTCTCTTTCTGGACTAAACCAATAACCATTATATATAAGTCTGGTATATCTATTAGCAAGATCTTCTTTCAAATGTAAAAGCTCTCTATCCATTGTTATAGATTCCATAGCTTTGTGTGCTTTATGATAAATGGTACCACCTGGTGTCTCATAGCAACCTCTAGATTTAATACCCACATAACGATTTTCCACGATATCAATTCTTCCGATACCATGTTTTCCAGCTAAATCATTTAATTTCTTCAATACCTTGAATGGTGATAATGCTTTCTTATTAACCTTAATTATATCTCCATTCTTAAACTCTAATTCAAAAATATCTGCTTTATTAGCTGACTTCTCAATTGATTTTGTTCTTAACCACATTGACTCTTCCGGGCTTTTCCAAGGATTTTCTAAAATACCACCTTCATAAGAAGTATGTAAAACATTTGCGTCCATAGAGTATGGACTCTTTTTTCCAGAATCAAAATCTATAGCTATTTTATTTAATCTTGCATATCTCACCAGATCTTTCCTAGAATTATAAGCCCACTCTCTCCAAGGCGCTATGATTTTTATTTTTGGGTTCAAGGCGTAAGCAGATAATTCAAACCTAACTTGATCATTACCTTTGCCGGTAGCTCCATGGCATATGGCATCTGCTCCTTCTTTTCTGGCTATCTCAATTAATCTCTTACTAATTAGAGGTCTAGCTATTGAAGTACCAAGAAAATACTCACCTTCATATATAGCATTTGACCTAAACATTGGATATACATAATCCTTAACAAATATTTCTTGCAAGTCTTCTATATAGATTTTCTTAATCCCTAGTTTTTTAGCTTTAATTTTTGCGTCTTTAGTCTCAGAACCCTGGCCTATATCTGCAGTGAATGTAATAACTTCACACTCATATTTTTCCATCAACCATTTTGCAATAACAGAAGTATCTAATCCTCCGGAATATGCCAAGACAACTTTATTAAATTTCATTTGTATTTTCTTCTTGCTCAACAGAAGGTGTTACCCATCTAAATCCATTTTCAGTTGATTCTTTTTTCCAAAAAGGAGCTTGTGCTTTTAAGGCTTCCATAATATCGCGTGTAGCATTAAATGCATTATCTCGATGCTCTGACCAAGTGGCAACAATAACTATAGGATCTGTTGGTTCTAGTAAACCAACTCTATGAATCACCAACCCATCGATAATTTTATATTTTTTAATGGCAGTATTTACAATGTCTTCCAAATATTTCTCTGTCATTCCTGGGTAATGTTCTAGCTCCATACTGTCTATTTCTTCATCGTCATTAAAGTCTCTAACAGTGCCTACAAAAACTGATGTAGCACCTATACTAGAATCATTTAGTAGAACATTTTTCTTGTAATCAACCAATGCCTTCCATGGGTCAAATTTTTCATTCATAATCTCAATTTTCATAATTAACCGCCTGTAACTGGAGGGAAAAAAGCAATTTCATCTCCATCTTTTAATTTAAAGTTTTTGTCAACATACTCATGGTTTACAGCAACTAAAACTCTTGTTGGAGTCTTTTTATCAACTGTTAAGCTTTTCCATAATTCATTAGCTGAGAGGCTATCCTCAATTTTAAGATTTTCTGAATCTTTACCCATTAAATCTCTAACACTAGCAAAATATTTAACATAAATTTTCATAATTTGCCTATGTATCATAGTTATAAAAGTGATTATTATCAACAAAATTAACAATTTGCTTTAAAAAAGTCAAAAATCACTGAAATATATAGTTAAACTTTAGATTTTCTTGCTTGATTAGCTAGGATTACGCCTAGCATTATAGAACTATAACAAACTATGGCTGTGATCCACTCTCCACTATTAATACCGGGGTATAGTGGCACTAAAGGGAAAAACATGGCAGTAACGAAAAAACCAGCTGTTAATTCAAAAAAACCATAATCCGGGAATACCTGTACAAGCAAATCAAAAGCTGCAAGATAACCAGAAATAATTGCTAATAGGTAAAAAAAATAACTCATAATTTTGTACATATACTGATAGTATCTCTCTAGATTAGAGATTACAACTTAACTAATTATGAAATAAACCATTACCCCCCAATATGCGACATCTCTACCTTGTTACTTTTATCTTTATTAGGTTTTGTAATAAGTCTTAGTTGGGAATACTGATCGTTTCTATTAGACCAAACTTGTTTGAAGTAATTGTCAAATGATAAGCTGCTCTCCTCATTTCTAAAATAGTTTGAAAAGTTATAAGGCTTACCTGAAAATAGACATGTATAAAAATTACCATTTGCTGATAGCCTGCCACGATTACATTCAGAACAAAATGGTTTTGATATCGAGGATATAAAAGCAACGTTGAGAGTATGGTCATCTATAGACCATTTTTCTGATGTGGAGTCTATTAAATCAGGTAACTTCTTTAGATTAAAATATTTTCCAATTATAGATTTAGTTTCCTTTGAAGTAAATACATTCTCTAAAGACCAATTATTAGACTCTCCAACATCCATATATTCAATGAACCTTAGTTCAATTTTTTTATCTATAAACCTATTTATCATAGGAATGATTTCCTTATCATTAATTTCTTTCATCACAACCATATTTATTTTTACACTACCAAATATATCGATAACATCATTTATAGCTTCTGAAACAAAATTACTATTATTAATAGGATTCATTATATTTCCAACTCGTTGCGACAAGCTATCTAAGCTTATAGTGATTGAGTCTAAGCCATTTTCTTTCAAGGCAATTAATTTATTCTTAGTTAATAAAGATCCGTTGGTGGTGATCATTACTTTTTCTATTAATGCATCTTTTTTTAAACCATTAATTAGACGCTCTATATTTTTTCTAAGTAGTGGCTCTCCACCAGTAAGTCTAATTTTCTTTAAACCAAATGGTTTTAGAGTCTTAGCTACTTTTATAATTTCTTCATATGATAACAATTCACTTTTCCTTAAAAACTGATACTTACTTCCAAATATATCCTTAGGCATACAATATATGCATCTATAGTTACATTTGTCAGTAACTGAAATCCTTAAGTATTCAAACTTCCTATTTAGTTTATCTTTAATCATTTTGATTACAAATTTTACACTTTTTATCTTTAGATATTTTAACAGTTCTAAATCCCATATGTTTTAAATCTACTAGTAGTAATTTACTCTCCAAAGACTCTCCAAAGCCTAATAAGATTTTAATAGCTTCTGTAGCTTGAAGTGAACCAATGACTCCTGTCAAGGTAGATAAAACGCCCAAATCCATACATGAATTGGATTCATCATCAATGTCATCGTATAGACAATTATAGCAAGGCTTGCCATATAAATCATTTCTGAAAACGGCAACCTGTCCTTGCATCTTTATAGCAGCACCCATAATTAGAGGTTTTTTTAAGATTAAGGACATTCTATTGATAGATGACCTTGATTTAAAATTATCTGTTGCATCAATAATTATATCTACATTTTTTATTAAATTAATTGACTCATCTGTGAGTCTTACGTTGAAACTATTTATATTTATATTAACATTTAGTACTTTCAGTCTTTTGTATGCTACATCAGTCTTAAAATCACCTATATCAGCTTCTGTATATAAGATTTGTCTTTGAAGATTTGTTTCCTCAACCCTATCATTATCTATCAATGTAATCTCACCAATTCCCGAGGTTGACAAATATTGAGCAATTGGGCAGCCCAAGCCCCCGAGACCAACTATTGCAATATGTTTTTGACTCAAGGTCTCTAGCCCATCTGTTTCTATTTCCTCCAGAAGAGCATGCTTGTTATACCTTAGCAGTTCATCATTTGATAACTGTAACTTATTTATTTTTTTTGCCTTCATTAAATTTATCAAGTTGCTCTTTAGTTGCCTCTTTTTGGTGCTTCATTTTATACTCAGAATAAGGCATTCCATAAACTAGTTCTCTTGCTTCATCATAAGTTAATTTTTCACCTAATTTTTCAGCCTCCGACATATACCATTTAGAAATACAATTACGGCAGAAGTTTGCAAGATTCATCATATCAATATTTTGGACATCAGGATTTTTTCTTAAATGGTCAAGAATCTTCTGAAACGTTGCAGATTCAATTTTTAATTTTTTAGCCATTGCAAGTTTGTCATCATATAACATATTTCACCTCATAGATTTATAGTATAAATATAGCATGAAACTGATAAACCAGAGTATTCATGTCGTAATTTTCCTACTATTTCCTTTGCTTTGACTAAGCTGGATACCAAATACTATAATGATTAACCCTATAAAGTAGTTCCATGAAACATCTTCTTCAAAGAAGATAACACCAAATAATATTGCCCAAATGGGAATTAGATAATTCATTATAGATATAAAAGTTGCTCCTGATGACTGTAGTATCTGAAAATATATTATAGTGGCTATAGCTGTACAAAAAACTCCTAGAATGATTACTGCTGTAATATGATTTAAGCTACTATAAGAAACTGGAATCAAGTTAGAATTGAACATGATATATATACATATGATGATTGCTGAATATAATATTACTCCAGTTGATGCATTTAGAGGGTTTGTAATTTTAAACCTCTTGCCATAAACTGCAGCAAAAGAATATAATACAGCTCCTCCTATAACCATGAGTTCTGAATAGACACCATCAATAAAATTATTTTCAACTATATTTTTATCAGGCATTATTAGGATGACTATGCCTATGAATGCAATCATAAAACCAATTAATTTCTTATTAGTCATGATCTCATCATCTAAAAAAAAATGTGATAATATCAATGTTGAAATAGGCATTGTTGACATCAATATTCCTGCAAGTGAACTATCGATACCAATTTGTCCATGAGATATTAGTAGAAATGGTGCAACAATACCTACAATACTCATAAAGATATAGTAACGCCAGTTTAAGAAATCAAATTCAATCTTTCTAAAAATTATTAAAACAAAGCCTAGTAGAATTATACTGGCAATAAGTAAACGTCCCGCGACTAAAAACTCTGGGCTATATGCCTCTAGAGCAAATTTATTAAGAGTAAAAGCTCCGCCCCAAATAGCAGATAGCAATAATAATAATATCCAATTCATTGTATATGAGGTCATCTTAAGTTATCCTTTTTTATAATGAGATTATACAATTACTTTATATAATATATGAAAATTTTATCTATTAATATTTCTGAGCCAAAGAAAATTGTCTTTAATGGTAAAGAGCTTATCACCAGTATATATAAAAAACCAATAGAGGGGCCAATTGAAGTTACAGATGTTGGCTTGATTGGTGATAGACAGGCTGATATGAAAGTCCATGGAGGATATGATAAAGCTATATATGCATACTCATATAAACATTATCAAACTTGGTCAGAGGAAATGAATCAAGAATATAACGAATTTGGACTAGTAGGAGAAAATCTCACAATTGATGACTTTGATGAAAGGAAAATATACATAGGTGATGAGTTAAAAATTGGGAATTGTCTTTTCCAAATCTCTCAGCCAAGGATACCTTGCTATAAGATAGGTATAAAAATGAATAGTAGAGATTTTCCAAAAAAATTTTCTCAAAGCGGCTTATTAGGTTCATACCTAAGAGTATTAGAGCCAGGAAAAATATCAAAAAATGATGAGGTTGAATATATTAGAAAGGAAAAACAAAGCTTATCTGTTTATGAAGTTGCTGAGATATTATTTAGAGATATAAATAACATTGATAAAATGAAACAAGCATTAGATTTAAAATACTTAACAGAAGAGATTAAAGAAAGATTTAGAGAAAGATTAATGAAATTAGGGGATTTCGGGTCTTTATAGAATCATGAAAATATCTAATATTAAAATAATAGATGACCATGTAAATTCAATAAGTTGTTCTGGAGACAGTGACAGTGGTAATCATCCTCAAATATTTTTGAAACTTAATAGTGAAGATGGGACAGTAGAATGCTACTATTGCGGTAAAACCTTTATAAAGAAATCAGTATTTGATAAAAAATAATTATGTTTGAAGAGAGAATATCAGTCAAAGAGGTAGAAGAAGGGACTAGCCTTAGTCCAAAGTTCAACTCTGATGGCTTTATACCAGTAGTTACAACTGATAGTAAATCTGGGGTCTTATTAATGCATGCATTTATGAATGCAGAAGCACTAACGCTCACAATTGAAAAAGGTGAAGCTCATTACTATAGTAGAAGCAGAAAATGTATATGGCATAAGGGTGCCACCAGTGGATTTGTACAAAAAGTTGATAATATACTAATAGATGATGATCAAGATTGCATATGGATTAAAGTGACTGTTGCTGGAAATGCTAGTTGTCATGTTGGCTATTTCTCATGCTTCTATCGGGAGATATCATATGATGGTAAAAAAGCAAAACTAACATTTACTGAAAAAGAAAAAGTATTCGATCCAGACGAAGTATATGGAGATGCTCCAAACCCTACTATACTATAAGTTATTAAAACTAAGATTCTGGCTGAAGAATCTTCCTAATATACCAGTGATATAAAAGTTTATAACTAAATATAAAGGGCCTAATTCCATTGAAGCATAAAAATAATATATTGAAGGAATTGGGCTATAATTAGAAAAATAATGATATGTAAAATGAATAAATATTATAACGGGTATGAGAATTAGTGCCCCATGTATTATATTGATAATAGTACTTTTTAAATAACCCATAACATTATGCATAATAAAACTAATAAATTAAGTATAACAAAAAAATCTGCATGGTCACTAATTTTAGCGGCAAAATACTTTAAATCCAAGAGTCCTGATGAAATATCAAAAATTCATATAGAAAAATCAATAAACAAAAAAATATTGAAATATGAGTATGACATTCAAAAAAAAGTTATAATTGACAGTAATTTTGAAATTGATGATTATGGACATAGTCTCTTCAAAATGTATCTTCCTCTTATATTTAATAACCAAAAAAATTATGTGATAGCTCATTTGGCTCAAACTCTTGATGGTCTTATTGCTACAAAGTCTGGAGAGTCAAAATATATAAGTTCGAAAGAAAATCTTTTTCACATACATGCCTTGAGGGCAATATCAGATATAATTATTGTAGGCTATAAAACTGTTCAATTTGATAATCCTATGCTTACAACAAGACTTGTCAAAGGAGAGAATCCTATGCGCATTATCATAGACAAAGATAATAAACTCAGCAAAAAATATAATGTATTTAGTAATGAAGACGATAAAGGTTATAAAATAATTAGTGACAAATTAAAATCAAGAAATACAAATATATTTCAATTGCCTCTCGTAAATAATCAGTTTGATGAGAAAGATATCATATCGCTTATGACTAAGTTGAATAAGAGTATAATATTTATTGAAGGTGGCGGAATGACTATCTCTAAATTCTATCAAGAAAATCTTATTAATAAATTATATTTATGTATAAGTCCAATAATATTAGGTGAAGGTATTAGTAGTTTCATACTACCAGAGAAACAATCATTAAGTGAGATTAAACAGCATGAGATTACATATAGTATAATGGGCACAGATATACTATGTGATATTAATTTAATTTGATTTTCATGAAAAAATATAACCCAGGTAGCGAACATAATAAATTTAGTATCCCATAAATAATTGAAACACTAATGCTTGCAGAAGCTGAAAGCCCCAAGAGTAGAGATAAAAGAAGTGCTGTTAATTCTCTAATACCCCACCCCCCGACACTAATAGGTAAAGTCATTGAAAAAAGAATTATTGGAGAAAATACTAAAAATGAAAGATAATCAATATTTAGACCTAATGAAACTGCTGAAATGATATATATGAGTATATAAGAGCATACAACAAAAAAAGAGAGAGTTAGATGTCTCCAAAATATTTCCCCTGTAAAAACCATATAAAGATTTTGGCTAATTTGTTTTTTACCTAATATTTTTTTAATTTTTTGGTTAAGAAAATATTTGAATAAAATGAATATTGATATTGAAGGAAAGAATAAGTAGAGAAAAGCTTCATATTTTTGGTTAATAAGAAAATATATAGTTAAAGATACAACAAAGAAAGCAAGTAACATGATTTGGCCTGATAATCTCTCAAAAATAACAGACTGCATTGACTTACCCATTTTGAGTATTTCATTTTTCTTTTCAGAAGTATAGTATATACGAAATATATCCCCCATTATTCCACCAGGAAGAATATTATTCATGAAAGTAGAAATATAATAAAATTGAATAGAATGGCTAAAGCTAATATTTAGATTAGTTACCTTAGAAATATACATCCATCTGTATGCTGACAGTATATGCTGAAAAATACTTACTAATACAATTAATAAAATATATCTTGGGTCAATGATAGAGAGAATATTAGATATATTGATACCGAACTCATTAATAATATAATAAATTACTATAATAGAGGCAAGATATTTTAAGGCGTCTCTGATGCTCATTATGTTTTAATCAAAATATCTTTATGTCCTACAATAATTTTAGACCTGCCAGATTGAATTGCTCTCAGTTTCGCCTCTTTCCAATCCAGAAGCATTTCTTTATCAGTATTTTCATCTTTTTTTAGTGGCCTATATATAGTATCTAAATACATTCTTTGGAAAGTTTTATCATCTTCAGTATTAGAGTTTATTTTCCAGGATGAATCTTTTATAGATACCTTATATTGTTTCTTAATACTATGGCCTTTTATAAGCTTAATGCTCTTGGCACCAATAGCATAGCCAGAACCTTTATTCATCTCCTGATGATTATTAAACATTGACACAATATATTTATCATATTTATGTTTAATATGCCAATCAACAGTCCCACTAAAACATATTGATAGATATATAATTTTATTTTTACTCACATTATTCAAAAGTTTTTTAATAAATGATATTGGTAATATGTCTGACATAGCAGATAAACTAATTAAATTATAACTATCAATAATATCAAATGACTTTGAAATATCATTGTTGATTAGTTTAATATTTCTGGTTTTAGTCTCATCCATTTTTTTTAATTTATATTTTGTAGGTAATTCTTTTAGTAGACTGTAACCAGAGTTTTTTAAATACTTACAAGTTGTAGTATAAAAGTTTCTTAATAGCTTTGGGTCATAATCGATCAGGGTCATGTCATCAAATATTATTTTCTTAGTATGGCAATATCTCAGAAATGAACCATTACCAGAACCTAAATCTATGATTTTTTTAAAGAATGAATTATCTTTTTTATACTGCCTTAATAATAGATCACTTCTAGATTTTAAATCATATTTTTCTCTCATCTTAATCCATGATAACGAGAATTTATCTTTTTCCATATAACACCATCTTAAAGTTTCTAGCGGCCCTCTTCCATCCATATTTTTCTGTACAAGAAGTTATTGGCAAAGAATGAGTATGGCTTAAATTATATTCTATACATTTTGCTAAAGAGTCAATATTATCCTCTTCAACAAAATCAACATCCCTATTTCTTAAAACTTCTCTTAATACTGGTAAATCTGTAGTAATAACTTTGAGGCCAGAAATAGAAGACTCAAGCAATGCCATACCAAAACCCTCATAATGTGTCGCAAGAACAAATAGCTTGGAGTTTTGCATATAATCTAGCATAACATTCTTTTCAACTGTTCCTAAAAAAGTTATCTTATCCTCTAATTTATGCTTTCTAATTAGATTTGTTACCTTTTCATAATAGTTGTTATCAATGCTATAACTTCCTATGATGTTTAAATGCCAATCAATATTTAATCTACTTAATGATTCTACTAACCACTCAAATCCTTTCCTTGGGATTAGGTTTCCAATTGAAAGAATGTCTATAGATTCAACATCAGTTTTACAATTAAAGAAGCACTCTCTAATACCAGGATAAACTACACTTATCTTAGAACTTCTATTTAGATATCTACTAATTCTTGATTTCATATATTTACTTACAGTAGTAATAGATTGTGCATGAGTAAAAGCAATTTTTTCATTGAAGAATAATCTAAGACTGGATGTAGTGTCAGCAGGGTCCTCTAGAGAACAAGGGTGATGAACCAGTAAATGGATATTATTATATTTTTTCAAAAGATATTTAATCCTATTTGCTAAATACCCATCTATTATGATAATAGAATCTTTTGGAATGCTCTTAATTTTCCTAAAAATCTTAATATTTGATATATCATGATTGACGGTTATGCTCTGATGATAAATAAATATTTTTTTTAAATATTTACATAGATAGAAATCGTATAGTGTTCCACCAGTAGTAATGTTTCCAAATTCAGGATAAATGAAATAGATTTTTCTCATTCATTAATTATTTGTTCATAAGATGCTGAGGCTATATGTGACTCATTTAGAATCATCTTTATCGAATAAAGCCTAGAAATATCAAATTGTTCTTTTTCTAACAGACTTATAAAGTCAGTAGTTAGCTTCTTTGCCATAAATTCTGTGGTTGTTATTACTCCTGATAATGAATCTATGTCATCTAAATTTTTATAATTATAGACTTCAATGCACTTGTGCAGCAAGTTGGATGCAAGCCCTATATCTATAACAACATTTTTATCAGTCATTTCACGACTACTTAATATTAAATCAATAACATAAGTGGCTCCATGAAGATTTTTTGCTGGGCCGAAAAAATCATCTTGCAGACTATGTGCTATAAACAAGTTATCTCTTACTGTCACTTCATACATAATCAGTTATCTCCATAATCTACTACTTTACAGAAGAAGCCCTGCTCCTTCTTTATCTGAGAAAAAAATACAGGAAGCTCATTGAACTTTATCATTTTTCTTTCTATCAAATTATCCAATCTATCATCATTTAGCATGCTAATTGCTAACTCTCTTCTTTGTACATTATCCCAGTATTTGTTTCTATTTTGTGAAACTTTAGATACCTGAGAAAAAATAAGTTTAATTCTCTTTGACAGAAATTCTTCTCCAAATTTCACTTTAGAAACATTATTTCCATACCAGCTTAATATGCAAATAGTAGCTTCTTCTTTTACATGCTTGCTAAGGCTATTTAGGATATTTGCATTGCCTGAACACTCATAGATAATATTTGCTTTATAATTATTAGGTATTTTATTCTTAAAATTAATATCAAAGATTTTTGAATATTTACTTTTTTTTGAATCACTATCGACAAGTAATATTTCACAACCAGGTATAGATTTTAATAAATACGCCATTAAGAAACCAACTACACCAGAACCTACAACCAAGATTTTATCACCACATGATGGTAGTGTGTCCCACATACCATTTATTGCAGTCTCCATGTTAGCTGATAACAAGCATCTTTTAAGTGGGATTGTTTTTGGGATTAAAGTAACCTCAGATTTATTTAACATATAAAATGTTTGATGAGGAAATAGTGTGTAAACATATTTGCCTTTGAAATTAGAGATTCCATCAATAACTTTACCTATATTCATATATCCATATTTAACATCTGATCCGAAATTACCCTCTTGATATGGGCACCGCATTAGTTCTTTCTGACTATCAGGGACAGCTCCAGTATAAACAATCTTCTCGGTTCCATAACTTATACCACTATATATTGTCTGAATTAATAGTTCACTTTTGTTAGATATATTAATAGAATGATTTCTAATATAACTATCATTTTTTTTCTTAATCCAGAATGATTGTGTGTTTATTTTTTTCATATTACACTTAAGTATTATTTATGATTAATGTATTCGTACTAAAAACTACTTTGAAAGCATATCTAGCCCTAATAACATTGCTTGGTGTTATTTTATATAATGACCTAACACTGTTAATAGTACTACAAAATACAGTAATATTTTTAATTATTTCAATTCTTATATTTTATATATTTAATTACTTTAAAGAAAATATATTTGCATATGCATCTTTCATAACTTACTTGAGGATAGTGATATCAATAATTCTCTTATCTATATCATTTAATGCTCTAACAGATCAAAATATTTTTAATAAATTCTATCTCGAGGACTATTTTGCCATATTAGCTTTGATAGCTCTATGTCTTGATGGTATAGATGGGTATCTGGCCAGGAGATTCAATGAACAATGTAATTTTGGAGAGGTTTTTGATCAAGATGCTGATACTTTGTTAATCCTAACTCTTTGTACTTCTTTATACTTGAATAAAGACACAAGTGTTATAGTTTTTTTGATACCCTTTTATAGATATATATTCCTAGTATTTATGATGAAATATAAATGGATGAAACGAAAACTTCCTAGGAGTTATTATAGAAAGCTTAGCTGTGTATTATCAACATTCATACTTATATTTTGTCATAGTCAATATGTAAAAGATACTTTATTGGTTTTTTTTGTAATGATATCATTATTTGTCATTACTTTTTCTTTTGCAAAGGATATACTTTGGTTATATATGAGAAAAGAAGATGAATATATATAGAGCATTAAGTTTTATTATAGGTATTTGTTTCACACAACTAGTGATTGCTAAAGATGCCGATTATGTGATTGATGAGTCTCATTTTAGCTTAGGTTTTTTGGTAGAACATGCTGGTTATGCAAAAACACTTGGTATGTTCAAAAAAGTCAATGGTTCATTTATTTATGATCAAGATAAGAAATTACTTTCTAATGTAGAAATTTTTATTGATACATCCAGTGTATTTACCAATCATGAAAAAAGAGATGCACATTTAAGAAGTCCAGATTTTCTTGATGTAGAGCGTTTTCCTGTAATGACTTTTAAAGCGAAGCATAATGATCTGAATAAAAATCCTGGTAAAATTACAGGTAGATTAACATTGCTAGGTATATCGAGAGAAATTATTTTAAATACCACTGTCAATAAAATCAAAGAATATCCTTTTGGTTTTACTAAGCCAATAGTCATGGGTGTATCTGCAACAGCAAGTTTTAACCGTTCAGACTTTGGGATGGATTATGCCGTTGGAGAGAATGGTGTTGGCAACCAAATAGATTTAATCATTGAGTTTGAAGCAATTAAACAATAGATGAAAAACAAAGATACTCAGCTAGACCCAAATCAGTTATGTAAGTATATAGATTCAATTGGTTATAAAGAATCAAACATTCTAAAAGAGCTCCGTGACGAAACGGCAAAACTTGGTGATGTCTCAATAATGCAAATTGGAGCAACGCAAGGTGCATTGATAGAGATGATTATTAAGCTAGGTAAATTTACTAGGTGTATTGAAATAGGAGTTTTTACTGGGTATAGTTCTATTTGTATTGCAAGTGCTATGCCTGAAAACGGAAAATTATTTGCTTTAGAAAAATCTAAAGAGTTTACGGATATCGCAAAGAAATATTGGGATAAAGCTAATCTTACTAATAAAATTGAGCTGATATTAGGTAATGCAATTGACACCCTAAATGGTTTTATTACGAATAACCATGAGAATTCATTTGATTTTGTGTTCATAGATGCTGACAAAAGTAGATATTTAGACTATTATGAAAAATCTCTTAAGCTAGTTAGGTCGGGTGGAATAATTATTATAGATAATACAATTTGGAAAGGGAAGGTTTTAGACAAAGATGACAATTCCTCTAGCACTAAATCTATCAAATCGCTTAATAGCTTTATATCTAAAGACCAAAGAGTGAGTCATTGTCTTATAACAATTTATGATGGGATGACATTATGCATGAAAAAATAGATAGAGTGGTTAGTTTTTATAAATTTATAAAAATTAATGATACCGATAGAATCAGATTTGACATATTTAATTATTTGAAAGAGTTAAATATATTAGGAACAGTGCTTATTGCTAATGAGGGTATTAATGCAAATATGTGTGGGTCATCTAAAAATATAGAACTAGTCAAAAGCTATATCATTGGGTTATTAGATTTAGGAAATATACATTTTAATGAATCGATGATTAAGGAAAAAGTATTTACAAAACTAAAAGTAAAAGTAAAAGATGAGATCATAAAGGCAGGATTTTCTGCTACTGAAGAAAAAGTATTTAAGAATAAATCGTTAGAGCCAGATGATTGGGACAAACTGCTAGGGCGTGAACCTATTATAATTGATATGAGAAATAGATTTGAATATTTAATGGGTACTTTTAAAAATTCAAAAAGTCTGGATCTTTTAAATTTTAGTGATTTGAATAAGTCACTCAAAGAGGCTAAAGACTTAGATAAAGAAAAAGATATTGCTATATTTTGCACGGGTGGAATTAGATGTGAAAAAGCCAGTATAGCTTTAGATAAATTAGGCTTTAAAAATGTTTTTCAGCTTAAAGGAGGTATAATTAATTATTTAGATAAAAATAAAGATAAGGGTAGATGGGAGGGTGACTGCTTTGTTTTTGATGATAGAATTACTTACTAATCAATTTCATAATAGACACTAGAATGAAAGTCTAATATTTTAGACTTATGAAGCTCCACCATATTATCATCTACAACGTTATTCTGACTCCCTTTAATCTCTAATATAATATTTTCAGGGGGCTCTAATTCTCTGATCATCTTATCTTGGGATGTTAGAGTTATTTTCTTACCTAAGTTAATATTTTGAATTCTTTTTACAGCAAAAGGTGGCCCTATAATTTTATCTCTTAAAATAAAATAAATATATGATGATGATCTTAAGTCATTAAATATCTTGTCAGAAAGTGTTATTTCAAAAGAGAATTTATTTGCTGATAAATTTAGTTTATTTAATGCCTGAATATATGCATCTTTATTTATAATTGATTTATCGTTTATAATATCTTGTAAGATATTCTTGGTCAGATTAGAATCATTAATTTCGACAGAATAGTTTAACTTCATATTATAAATACCAATATCAGATGGATTTGATGAAATCAGTTTATCAAAACTTTTAATTATTTTAGTCTTATTCGACTTAGGGTCAATTTTTCTTAAAATATCTATGTACTCTATTAAAACAGAATTGTCATCTGTATTTATCGACATGGCCATCTCATAAGAGTCTATAGATGATAAAAGATCATCTGTAATTATATAAGATTTTGCTAACATAACCCAACCTTCATAATATTCAGGCTCTTCAATTAGTTTTGCTCTAAGTATAGGTATATTCTCTTTAATGGTAACTATATTATTTCGAATTTGTTGATGTTTTTCTAATATCTCATCATATCCCTTTTTATTTAATATCCCTGAGTCTTTGAAAAAAAGTCCTACTATGCCAAAAAATAGAATAATGAATATTATATTCATATTAATACTATTTTTTTTTAATCTTAGGCTTTCACCATAGTTTTTATATAATAGTAAAAAATATATTATAGATATAAATATTAGAGTTAAGTAAATCATCTTTTTAAACTTTTCCGAAAAAAATAAAAGCTTATAATTATCAAGAACAAGAATGGGCCAATCCATAATATTAAATTTCTTGGTGAGAATGGAGGGTCATATAATATAAAATCACTGTATCTCTCAGATAGATATTTTTTAATATAATCTTTGTCCTTTCCCTCATCTATCATCTCTCTTACTTTATTTCTTAAATCAATTGCTAATGGAGCTTCTGACTCAGCAATATTCTGATTTTGACAAACCATACATCTTATTTCCGTTATTAACTGATTATATAAAATATCATTATTTTTTATATCAGCAAACGTCATGGATTGAACAAGACATAAAAGTATTGCAAGATTCATAAAATATTTAAATATTTTCATTTATCTTCTCAATCATTGGTAATATTTCTTCCTTATAAATTTCAATTGTGATAGCTCCGATATATTTTGCTCTAATCACTCTATTTTTATCTACTAAAAATGTTTCAGGTACTCCATATACACCTAAATCTAAACCAAGCTGACCCGCATAATCATATATATTATAAATATATGGGTTTCCATAGATTTCTAACCATCCAATTGCATCATTTTTCTCATCTTTATAATTCACGCCAATTATACTTATTTTTTGATCTTTAGATATGTCCATTAATACACGATGTTCTCTGATGCACTCCAAACACCAGCTAGCCCATACATTTAATAAAAGTGTTTCACCTGGCAACATAGATATATCTGTTTTATACCCAGTGTTTAATTCAATTAATTCATAGTTGGGTAATTTTTTCCCAATTAATGGTGACCGTATAACTCTTGTATCTACAAATAAGCCAAAAAAAAGAATCATTATAAATATAATAAAAATAACTGATGAGATTTTAATATTCATTTATTCATCTCGAAAAGGCAAGATTCTTTCTCTTATAGAGAACACTGAGGATTCCACCAAATACCATCATTAGGGCTCCTAACCATATAAGCCTAATAAGAGGTTTATGATATATTCTCACAGACCATACATCATCATTGATAAGAGTACCTAATGTTATATACAAATCTCTACTAAGTCCTGGATCTATACCAGCTTCTGTCATTGGCATATTATTAGATGCATATATTCTTTTTTCTGGATAAAGCTCTGTTAATAAATTATTATTTTCATAGACTAAAAACTTAGCCATAATTCCTTGATAATTAGGACCTTCATATTCACTGATGTTTTTAAACTCAAAAGTATAGTCTTTAACTTGTATTGTATCTCCAATTTTTATAACAACTTCCTTTTCAACTTTATTATTCTCAACAATCGTTGCTCCTAAGATAAAAACAGCTAATCCTAAGTGAGCAAACATCATTCCTATATTTGAAAAGGATATTTTCTTTATATTAGAAAAATAAATCTTCATAATTAAATCGTATATTATATTGAATGATATCCATATAAATATAAAAATACCGAGGAGTATACTTATATTATAGTTATCTAAAAAATATATACTGAATAAAGTAAAAAGTATTACGATTAGAAAGCTTAGCAATAAATGGGAAATCATATATTTTTTATTCTTACTCTTTGAGGAAAACATTATAGGGATGTATCCTGCAAGGAGGACTAATGGTGTCATAATTGGAAGAAATACAGCATTATAGTACGGAACACCAACAGATATCTTTTCAAGCCCTAATAAATCTAAAAGCAAAGGATATATAGTTCCTAATAATATTGTAAATGTTGCAGTTACAAGCAAAATATTATTTATTAGAAAGAAACTTTCTCTAGAAAAAAAATCAAAAGAGATATTATCTTGAATTTTAGGTGCATTTTTAAAATAAATCAGAAGTGAGCCTCCAACAATTATAGTTAAGAATAATAATATAAAAGCACCACGCGCAGGGTCGTTTGCAAAAGAATGTACTGAAATAAGAATACCCGATCTCACTAAGAATGTTCCTAACAAGCTTAACGAGAAAGCTATAATTGAGAGTAGAATCGTCCAATTTTTAAACATTGCTTTCTGTTCGCATGTTATTAATGAGTGAATTAAAGCTGTAGTTACAAGCCATGGCATAAATGATGCATTCTCTACGGGGTCCCAAAACCACCATCCACCCCAACCTAATTCATAGTAAGCCCACCAGCTCCCCAGGGCTATTCCTAATGTAAGGAAACTCCATGATATTAATGCCCAGGGCCTAACCCATCTAGCCCATTCTCTTTTGAAATCATTCTGTAGAAGACAAGTTACGGCGAAACTAAAAACAACAGATAATCCTACATATCCCATATAAAGCATTGGTGGATGCACAATTAATCCGAAATCTTGCAACAAAGGATTCAGATCCTTGCCGTCAATTGGAATAGAGATATTTTTTTCAAAAGGATTTGATGTAAATACTAAAAAAAGCAAGAAACCTAAATTTAAAAAACCCATAATTGATAGAAATTTTGTTCTAAATTCAATGTTTAATGATTTGCTATATATGCTTGCCATAAATGTCCAAAAACTCAGGATAAGACACCATAAGAGCATAGACCCTTCGTGCCCTGCCCAAGTAGCTGATATTTTATAGAAGAATGGTAATGCCGAATTAGAATTAGATGAAATATATCTCAATGAAAAATCATCATTTACAAATGAAGCGATGAGGCATATGAAAGCAATTAAAACTAATGGGAACTGGAGCTTAGACGTAGATAAAATTAACGAGTCATAATCTGTTGATATCTTAGAAAATATAGGTCTGGCAAGAACTAATAAACTTGCATTTAAAAGCGCTATTAATATTAAAAAAGATCCTATATAAGAAATCATATCATTGATAAATATTCATAGATTTTGTCGTATCTTCTATGGTTTTTTCCTTCATTTTTAAGCTATCTGATATCTCTGGTGGCATATATGTCTCATCATGTTTTGCTAAAACCTCCTCAGCATAAAAAACACCATCATCTCCCAGCTTCCCTCTGATTACCACTCCTTGACCTTCCCTAAATAAATCGGGGAGAATTCCATTATAGCTAATATTAATAACCTTTTCATAATCAGTTATAGCAAATTTTACATTTGTTGAGTTTTTGCTTTTTACTAATGTTCCATCTAATACAACACCACCAACTCTAAATATATAGTCTTGTGGAAATTCACCAACAGTTATCTGAGACGGGCTTCTGTAAAATAAAAGGTTTTCATTAAAAGTTTTAATGAATAAGAAAAAAATGATACTTAATGATATTAGGATAAAGGAAACATAATAGATTCTAAGGGTTCTCTTTTTCATATAGCTAAACTTTCTTCTTCAATGATGACTTAGTATGCTGGAACTGCTTATAAAGTAATAGTAGATTTATAACCATAAAAAGAATGACTATTGTATAGGAAGAAAAGATGTAAATAAAATAATTGCTCATAACAGAATATTAGCCTAAAAATCATAAAACAAAAACTACACTTATTATGTTTATATGGTCAAGGGTGGACTTGAACCACCGACCCCAGCGTTATGAGTGCTGTGCTCTAACCAACTGAGCTACATGACCATTAAACATTAAACCGGAAATATATTACATCGCCTTCCTCGACTATATAATCTTTACCTTCCTGTCTCCATACACCAGCAGTTTTTGAACCTTGATCGCCATTATGTTTGATATAATCATTATAGGCAACTGTCTCAGCTCTTATAAAGCCTTTTTTAATATCTGTATGTATAATACCCGAACAATCCCTAGCATTAAAACCTTTTTTTGCTGCCCAAGCCCTAGTTTCTTTTGGTCCGGAAGTAAAAAAGGTTTTTAGTCCTAGTAATTTATATCCAGTGCTTATGATTCTAGATAATGCGCTTTCTGTTAAACCAAGGTCTTTTAGAAACTCTTCTTGATCATTCTCATCAAGCTCAGTGATATCTTGCTCAAGACCCACATCTATAGTGACAAAATGAACATCTGCACCAATTAGTTTTCTGAATTCTTCTATTTCTCTCTTATCAGATTGATCATTAATATTTCCAATCACAAACATGGGCTTATTTGTTAATAATTTCAAATCATTAAGAGCTGCTAAATCTTCTGAAAACGTAAAAGAAGAGGCAAAATTATCTTCTGATAAATGATTTAGTAGAGCCATCATCTCGGTAACCAATATCTCTTTTTCTTTAGGGTTAGTTTTACTTTTTTTAAATCTCTCAATGTATTTTTCTATAGTATTAATATCAGCAAGGATGAGCTCCAAATTTATATCCTCAAAGTCTTCTATTGGAGTGTAATTATCTTTAACATGTATGACTTCTTTATCTTTAAAAAATCTCACAACATGAGCGATCACATCTGTACTATTAATATGACTCAAAAACTCATTACCAAGGCCTTCACCTTTTGAAGCACCTTTAATTAATCCAGCAATATCTACGAATTCAATAGATGCATTTACGATATTTTCAGACTCATTGGTTGCTCCGAGTGTAATTAGCCTCTTATCTGGTACTTGTACATATGCAACATTAGGGTCAATAGTGCAGAATGGATAATTATTAGCAGGTATTTTTTGCTCTGTTAATAAATTGAAAATTGAAGATTTACCAACATTGGGCATCCCTACTAAACCACATTTAAAACCCATGTTATTTATTATCTCCATTTAACTTATTCATTAGAGTTGAACTACTTCCTGTGAAAAAACCATCCATCTCATTAATAATAAGATTAATACTTTCAAAGATTGACTCTTTATCTTCTTTAGAAGGTTTCCCTAGGACATATTCTATAACTCTATTTTTATCTTCAGGCTTACCAATTCCAATCCTCAGCCTCCAAAAGTTTTTAGATCCTAACTGCTCTATAATACTGTTCAACCCATTATGGCCACCACTTCCACCACCTAGTTTCAATCTTATTTTACCAGCCACTAAATCCAAGTCATCGTAAACAATAAGTATATTTTCAGGCCTAATATTTTTATTCTTAATAAATTTTTTCAGTGGCACACCACTATTATTTATATAACTTAATGGTTTCATTATATGAAATAATTTTTCTTGGTACTCATACTGGAAAATATCTGAATCAATTTTTTTCTGATAATCAAAATCTTTGCCTAGCTTTTCTGACAATGAGTCTACAAACCAAAATCCAACATTATGTCGCGTAGGTAAAAGCTTCTTATCAGGGTTTCCAAGGCCAACAATTAACTGGAGTGACATTAGACTCATATCTCTAAGTGCTGGAAATAATTTAAATTATTTGTCTTCTTTCGAATCAACTTTTTTGTCGTCTTTATTTTCGTCTTTATTTTCTTCAGAAGAAACATCATCCGCTTTCACATTTGTTGCTTCTGGAGCATCAAGTTCCTCTGGAGCATCATCTTCTATAACTTCTTCAGCTGGCATGTAGCATTTTATTATTGCAGTGTCGCTTTCTTTATCAGTACCAGATACTAATTCTACTCCACTTGGTAAAGTAATTTCTGACAAATGTAGACTATGATTCAACTCTAAACTTGCAACATCTGCTTCAAGGTGCTCAGGGATATCTTTAGGTAAACAAATGATTAGAGTTTCTGAGATTATATGTGATAGTTTACCACCAGAAACTTTAACGCCATTACAAATATCTTCATTAATAAATTTTATTGGTACATTGACCTCAATTTTAACATTCTGATCTATCATTAAGAAATCAATGTGAGTAATATTTGATTTTGCCGGATCTCTTTGAACATCCTTGAGAATCACCTCGACTTTCTTATCATCTACACTTAAATCTATAACATTACTATAAAATTGGGGGTCTTTGGTCTGATTATCAAGCTCGAACCCATTAACTAATACAGACTGATTATCTTTGGATATGCCATATATTTCAGCTGGCACTAGGTTCTCTCTACGATAACGCTTTGTAGCCCTTTTACCAAAATTTTCCCTTTTAATTGCGCTTAATATGTATTGTGATGTCATTTCTAATATTCTCTCTTAATCTTCAAAAATAGGATTATACACTAATCCATGAAGAGTGTACTAACAGATTCTCCTTGATGAATCCTTCTTATTGTTTCAGCCAACATCTCAGAAACTGATATTTGCCTGATATTGCTAATTTTCTTAGCTTTTTCATGTAAAGGGATTGTATCAGTTACAACTATCTCATCAAGCATTGATTTCTTAATATTCTCATATGCCTTCCCTGATAAGACCGGATGTGTAATGTATGCATAGACTTTTTTAGCCCCTTGAGCTTTTAAAGCTTTTGCTGCCCCACAAAGGGTTCCTGCTGTATCAACAATATCGTCAACCATAATACAACTCATTCCTTCTACATCACCAATAATTTGCATTACCTCGGATACATTGGCCTGTGTCCTCCTTTTGTCGATGATTGCTAAATCACAATTAAGTTGTTTAGCTAATGCTCTAGCTCTCACAACACCGCCAATATCAGGAGACACTACTAATATATTTGGCAATTTCTGCTTGTATATATCTGCAACAAGCAAAGGTGTTGCATAAATATTATCAACAGGTATATCAAAGAAACCTTGAATTTGATCAGCATGGAGATCAATAGTGAGCAGTCTATCGATGCCTATTCCTTCAATCATATTAGCCATAACTTTAGCTGTAATCGGCACTCTAGCAGATCTAACTCTTCTATCTTGCCTCGAATAACCAAAATATGGCATAACTGCAGTGATTCTCTCTACAGAAGATCTCCTTAAAGCATCAGTCATAACCATTAATTCCATTATATGGTCATTAGTAGGCATACATGTTGGCTGAATTATAAAAATATCTTGTCCTCTGACATTTTCTTGAATCTCCACAGATATTTCTCCATCACTAAATGTTGAAACAGATGCTTTACCGACTGATAGTTTTAAATGAGATGCAACTTTCTTAGCTAGCTGCATATTCGAATTTCCTGAAAAAATCATTAAAGGTTTGTCGTTTTTCATATGCCTTTCCAAATTATTCTGGGGTGGAAGGATTCGAACCTCCGAATGACGGGATCAAAACCCGCTGCCTTACCGCTTGGCGACACCCCAAAATAAATTCATTACAAATATATCAAGAGTATCTTGAATTTACTAGCCCCATAGCCATCAATCATAAGCTAAGATTAACATGAGAAATATAATAAGTGTAAGTAAAATAAATCTGTTTTATCTAATCGGTACCTATAAAGATGGTATTAAAACTGCTTTTTGATTCTTTGGGATGAGGGATAAGATAGCTTTAGCACTCTTTAACGTATCAAAAGAGATGAAAATTGTACCTCCTGTACCAGACATTCTCGCGTTACCAAAATTGGATAGAATATCATAGGATTTTTTGATAGAGGGATATTTCTGGAAAACTATATCCTCAAAGTCATTTTTGAAATTATTATTCATATAATCATCATATGAATAAGATAATGGGTTCTCAATAATTTCTAGCAAACTATATATATCTATTGTTGAAACATTATGCTTCCCAAAGATCATGATAAACCACCTAGGTTTTAGAAAAATATTTGTGATAATATCGCCCTTTCCTTCTACCCATGAATTTTTTGCATGCAAAAAAAATGGTACATCACTACCTATAGATAATGAAGCTTTATATAATGAAGTTAATTTGACTTTATGATCATAGATTTCATTTAAGGCTAATAGCGTTGTGGCTGCATTAGAGCTTCCACCACCTAAACCTCTACCAATAGGAATATTCTTCTTTAAAAGAATATCTAAGCCAATATTATCTATTCCTGATAACTGGCTATATAAATCTATTGCTTTGATAATTATATTATCCTCTTCTAAAGTCTTGTGATTACAACTAAGGTTTATACGACCACCATTTCTTTTTTTAAATATAATCTCATCTTTTAAATCTATAAGCTGAAAAATACTCTGTATATCATGGTAACCATCTTCTCTTTTTCCTAATATATTTAGAAAGAGATTAACTTTAGCGGGAGAACTATAAAGGTATTGCATTGCTCATCGCTTTAAGTTTTTCTATAAATACTTCTTCGTCAATATTTCTTTCTGATTCAATTTTAATAACTGTTCTAAGCTTATTATATGACTTATTTTTCACTAATATCTGGCAATAATGCAGAACTATTTCCTTGTCTTTGTCTCTAGCATAAGAGGATTCAGCAAATTTCAAAGCATTCACATAGTTGCCCCTTTTATACTCTACCCAAGCTAAGCTATCCAAGATAGCAGCACTACCTGGATCATAGAGATGAGCCTCATATATCAATGAATATGCCTCATCATATCTTTGTGTATGTATAGTCAAACTATAACCAAGAGCATTTAAAGTATTTGCATTCTTCTTGTCTATCTTCAGGATTTTCATTAAATCCCTTTCCATTAATTTAATTTCTTCTAATTCTTCATAAGCCATTGCTCTTGCATATAATAACTTAGGGTTAAATGGGTCATTTATTAAATATTTTGTAGATAGCTCTATTATCTGATTATATAATTCATAATCATTTAGTATAGATATTTGTTTCAAAATGAAGTTCTCTTTAATGGCAGTTTCAGAATAATTATTTATTTGACTATCTAGATATGAAATAGCATTTTCAATACCATCAGTTTTAACTAAAACTGATGATGTATTTGTCAAAGCTAAAATTTTTATATTATAACTATTCACTCTATTGTAATGATTAATAGATTCAGTATAGTTTCCTAGCTCATAGTCATTTAAGCCTCTTAGGAGATTAACTTCATCGCTTTCAATAACAATAGCTCCTAAGTATTTTTCGGATAGGCTATAATTTTTGTTTTCATAAAGAATTCTCGAAATTCTATAAATATTTTCAATATTACCCGGGTCTTTATCAAAAATACTCTCTATTAACTTGTTTGCAGAAACCATATCATCCAAAGATAAGTAAATGTCTAAAAGTTCATATTCTACTTGTCTATCAGACGAAGCTTTATTCTGTAAATATTTTTCTAATATATCTTTTGCCCGAATATTTTGGTGCAATAAAAATAATGAGTCAGCATATAATCTAACTAAATTTCTTTCATCAAGAGACCCGATCTTATCTATGTTTGATATGACTTCAGTAGGCATATTATATGAGTATAATAATTCTATAAAACCTAAACTAAGGATTCGATTTTGATTTTGATTTAAATATTTTTGAAAAAACTTAATAACGTTTAATCTATTTTTATTATTTGATAATGAATAAATTAATTTTCCATAATCATTTTTATCAATAGGTTTAATTGTTTCCAAATATCCTCTAAAATATCTCTCAGCTAATTCAATATTTGAGCTATCTAGAGATGACTTAATGGCAAATTGATATGCGGAATATGAATCTGGACTTATCATGAGCCATCTTTCAGCAATTAGTTCAGATCTTTTATAATCATAAAGGTCTAGAGAGATTTTTGAAATTTTCTCATATAATTTAATGTCATTCAGAGATGTTATATTATCAACAAATACTCTCAAAGCTTCCTTCTTTAAATCTCTTTTAAGAGCAATATTTACATAGAGGGAATTATATAAATGTTTATATTTATTGCCCATGCTTCCATTAAAGTCAATTTCATTATCAGACTGATATGAATCAACTGTATTTTTCGAGCAAGACATTACAAATAATGTGATTATTATTAGTAAAATATTCAAATAGTTACGCATAATAGTATAATATATCACATATCCATATTTTCAGAGAAAGTAAGGAGTATGATGAGAAATAATTATGACGATAAATGTATTAGGTGTTAACCATAAATCAGCCCCTATAGATATTAGGGAAAAACTAGTATTTGACAAACATTCTATTCCTAAAGCTCTGGATGATATCAAAAGAATTGAGGGCGTAAATGAAGTAGTTCTAATATCTACATGTAATAGGACAGAAATATATACAGAAAATGACTCTGATAACTCAAAAATAATAAGATGGTTGAGTGAAAGCCAAGACACAGTCAAAGACTGTGAACCATTTATGTATAACTATTATGAAGAAAAAGCCATAAAACATCTTTTCAATGTAGCCTCTGGCGTAGACTCTATGGTCATAGGTGAAAATGAAATATTAGGACAAGTAAAAGATGCTTTTAAGATAGCCGATAAAAACAAATCTGTGACATCTTCGTTAAAAAAACTTTTTGAATTTTCATTCTCTGTTGCAAAGCAAGTTAGGACTAAAACAGATATAGGATCTAATCCTGTATCGTTCATGTTTACGTCTATAACTTTAATTAAAAAAATTTTTGATGATATTTCTTCAAAAAAAGCGTTGGTTGTTGGTTCTGGATATATGATTCAGTTAGCTATAAAATACCTGCAATCTAATAATGTACGAGATATTACCTTAACAAATAGAAATTCAGATAAAGGATTAAAAATTGCAAAAGAAAATGGATGTAATTATTCTAAACTACAATATCTCCCAAATATTCTTCCATCTAATGATATAATTATCACATGTACATCTAGTACTATACCTATTATAGGCAAAGGAATGATGGAAAGCTGTATAAATAATATGAACGCTAAACCCTTTGTCATAATTGATCTTGGTGTTCCAAGAGATGTAGAGCCCGAGATATCTGATTTAGAGAATATTTACTTATATAGTATTGATGACCTAGGAAAAGTAATCGATAACAATTATAAGATACGCGAACAAGCTGTGGCCGAAGCTGAAAAAATAATAGATTATAAAATTAAAGATTTTAGGACTTGGTTAGATGAAAATCATTCTGATAATCTAGTTAAATTATATCGAGGCTATGTTGATGATATTGCCGATGGAGCTGTTATTAAAGCAAAAAAAATGGTTCATTCTGGAGATGATATAGATGATGTTATTTCTTATCTAGCTGAATCATTAAAGAACAAGCTAACTCATCAGACTACATCCAAACTAAGAGAGATTCTTCCATTGCTAGATGAATCTACTGCTCTTAAAATACAAAACATATTTAAAAATAAAAAATGAATGAGAAATTAATAGCAAAGCTGAATGAAATTTGTTCTAAACATAAAACGATATCTGAACAATTAGAAGACCAGAGCATATATCAAGATCATGCCCTTCTAAAAAAACTTAATAAAGAATTTTCTAAGATAGACCCTATCGTAAATAAGTTTAGATCATATGAGAACTTAGTTGATAGTATAGAAGAATCAAAACTATTTCTTAAAGATAAAGAGCTTAGAATGATGGCTGAAGAAGATATAGAGAAAAATACTGCTGAAAAAAATATTCTTGAAATTTACTTTGAAAATGAATTAGTAGACAAAGACCCTAATGACCCTAAAGATGTTTTTCTTGAAATAAGAGCTGGTACTGGTGGAGATGAAGCTGCAATATTTGCTGGAGATCTATTCAAAATGTATTCAAAATATGCTGAGAAAAACTCATGGGATATAGAATTGCTGAATGTCACAGAAAGTGATCATGGGGGCTATAAAGAGTTGATATTAAAAGTCACAGGCATAAATGTCTATGGTCAGCTTAAATTTGAGTCAGGAACTCATCGAGTTCAAAGAGTGCCTGATACAGAAACTCAAGGAAGGATACATACTTCTGCATCCACAGTTGCTGTATTACCAGCTATTGATGAGATTGATCAAATTGCAATTAACCCTTCAGATTTAAGAATAGATACATATAGAGCTTCTGGAGCTGGAGGACAGCATATAAATAAAACTGATTCTGCTGTTAGAATTACACATATACCATCGGGTACAGTCTCAGAATGTCAAGATGGACGATCTCAACATAAGAATAAAGCCCAAGCAATGTCAATGTTATACTCCAGGTTACTGATGCATGAACAAGAGCAAAGAAAAAAAGATACTGCTGAAGAGAGAAAAAGCTTGATTGGTAGCGGAGATAGGTCGGAGCGTGTCCGTACGTATAATTTCCCTCAGGGCAGAATTACAGATCATCGAATCAATCTTACTTTATATAAGCTTGACCATATTATGGAAGGGAACATTGAGCCATTGGTAGATGAATTAAAAAAAGCATCTCTAAACTAAAATGTCATTAACTTTAGAAAAGCTAGTGATTCAGTCCCTAGATGATGTTAAAGATAAATCAGGTAAAATAATAATAACCAAATCAGACATCATGCATTGTTTAATGGATGCTATAGGAAAAGATAAGTCTTATATAATAGCAAATCATGATGTAAAGATTAAAAATAATCAATTAATAAAATTTAACTTCATGCTTGATTCCCTTAAACAGGGCACACCTTTGGCATATGTTTTAGGAAATCAACTTTTTTATAACTATAAATACTATGTAAACCATGATGTTCTTATACCGAGGCCTGAAACAGAAATAATAATTTCAGAAATAATAAGTCGTGGTGATAATATATTTAACTCAAGAGAAAAATTTAATGTGATAGATGCAGGTTCTGGTTCTGGATGCATAGGTCTAAGTATCAATTCTGAAAGAAATCAATGGAATATTATACTTATAGAAAAGTCAGTGGCGGCAACAAAGATTTTAAACAAAAATTATCATCTAGAGTCTCGTAATAACTGTCATATAGTAATGGGTGACTGGTTAAGTGCATTTGATGAAAATACTGCCAATATTATAGTATCTAATCCTCCATATATTGAGCCTGAATCTGCAGAAATAGATAAAAGTGTCATTGATTATGAGCCTATGATGGCATTATTTTCTAAAGATCAAGGACTATCTGATATAAGAAGAATCATTGTAGAATCTAGAAAGGTATTAAAAAAAGACGGTTTATTATTTATTGAGAATGGGTTTGATCAATCTGATAAAGTAGTAGAGATACTGAAAGAACACTATTATGAAGACATAGATATTATATTAGATTATAATAATATAAAGAGATTCACGATCTCAAGAAGCCCATAATATGAATAAAGAAACAATAATAAAAATTTCGGATCTTGCAAAGATTGATATAAAAGATAGTCAGATAGATGATGTTTTGATTAGCCTAGAAAAGATATTAAATTTGGTTGATGAAATGAATTCAGTAGATACTGATAGCGTTACACCTATGTCCCATCCTTTGAATCTTAAACAAGAATTACGTAAAGATATGGTCACAGCATCTAATGAAAGGGAGCTATTTCAAAAAAATAATAAGTATACTGATAATGGATACTATAAAGTACCAAAAATAATTGATTAATATGCATAATAAAACTGTTTCAGAGTTAAAAAAAGATCTCAAAGATAAGAAGATAAGTTCACTTGAACTTACCAATCATTTTATCGATAGAATTAAGAGTATAGACCCGCAGTTAAACTCTTTTGTTTCTCTTACAGAAGAATATGCTATCATGCAGGCAAAAAAAATTGACTCAGAAATAGCAAAAGGAAGCTTCAGACCTCTAGCGGGTATTCCGCTTGCTCAAAAAGATATATTTTGTACCAAAGGTATTAGAACTACATGTGGTTCAAAAATGCTAGAGAATTTCATTAGTCCATATGATGCAACAGTTGTAGAAAAACTCAATGATGCAGGCATGATTATCATTGGGAAGACAAATATGGATGAATTTGCAATGGGATCATCAAATGAGACTAGTTATTTTGGTGATGTAAAGAATCCATGGAACACGGATTATGTTCCCGGAGGTTCGTCAGGTGGTTCTGCAGCCAGTGTTTCCGCACGACTTATCCCTTGTTCAACTGGTACTGATACCGGAGGTTCAATAAGACAACCAGCTTCTCTAACAGGGGTATGCGGAATCAAACCAACGTATGGGAGAGTATCAAGATATGGAATGATTGCATTTGCTTCGAGCTTGGATCAAGCTGGGGTATTTACTAGAACTGCAGAAGATTGCGCAATACTCTTAACCCATATTTCTGGATATGACCCCAAAGACTCTACTTCATCTAAAAAAGATACCCCAGACTATGAACAAGAATGTAAGAGAAAATTTACTAATATGACAATTGGGATACCTATTGAGTTTTTAGATGGTTTAGATAACAAGGTTAGAGAAGTTTTTGATGAAAACATTAAAGTACTAGAAAAAAATGGATGTAAATTTAAGAAAATCAGCCTTAAAAGTTCTAGACTTGGTGTATCTGCATATCAAGTAGTTGCTCCAGCTGAATGCTCTTCCAACTTATCTAGATTTGATGGAGTGAGATTTGGACATAGAGCTGAGAATGTTAAAAGTATAGATGAGCTATATAAAAAATCAAGATCAGAGGGTTTTGGGCAAGAAGTTAAAAGAAGAATATTGATAGGTACATATGCGTTATCAGCAGGGTACTATGATGCATACTATCTTAAAGCTCAAAAAATAAGAAAAGTTATCTCTAATGAGTTTGCGCAAGCCTTTAAAGAAGTAGATCTAATATTAGGACCTACTGCTCCTGACTGTGCTTTTAAAATTGGTGAAAAGACAAATGATCCTATTGCAATGTATCTTTCAGATGTATTTACAGTTAGCACAAATCTCGCAGGTTTACCGGCAATGTCATTACCAATGGGCTTCAAGGATAACCTGCCACTTGGATTACAGATAATCGGTAATCATTTTGATGAAACAAAAATATTGTCACTAGCTCATCATTATCAACAAATAACTGATTGGCATACAAAAAAGCCAAAAATATCTGGAGATTAATATGTGGGAATCAGTTATAGGTTTAGAAATTCATGTACAACTTAATACAAAGAGTAAGATTTTTTCTCCTGCTTCTACAGATTTTGGCTCGTCTCAGAATACCCAAGCCTGTGCTATTGATTTAGGTATGCCAGGTGTGTTGCCAGTTTTAAATGAAGAGGCTGTAATAATGGCCATTAAATTTGGTATAGCAATAGGTGCTGATATCTTGGATGACTCTATTTTTGCTAGAAAAAATTATTTTTACCCAGATTTGCCGAAGGGATATCAAATTTCTCAATTTGAAATACCAATTGTATCAGGCGGAAGTATGGAAATCACAATAGATAATAAAACTAAAGTAGTTAATATAACCAGAGCTCATTTAGAAGAAGACGCAGGTAAATCAATTCATGATTTATATCCCAATGAAAGTGCTATTGACTTAAATAGAGCTGGGACCCCTCTAATAGAAATTGTTTCTGAACCTGAAATGGAAAATGCAGCAGAAGCGGTTCAGTATCTAAAAAATATTCATTCGCTTGTTAGATATCTTGGAATTAGTGATGGTAATATGCAAGAAGGCTCATTCAGATGTGATGCAAATGTTTCTCTAAAAAAGCAGGGTGTAGATAAACTAGGAACTAGAGCGGAAATAAAAAATATTAACTCTTTTAAGTATGTAGAAAATGCCATTAATCATGAAATTGAGCGCCAAGCTAGAATACTTGAGCGAGGTGATAAAGTCATTCAGGAAACTAGGCTTTATGATCCGTCAAAAAATGAAACAAGATCAATGAGGTCTAAAGTAGAAGCGAATGATTATAGGTACTTCCCTGATCCAGATTTACTTCCAGTATGTATTAGCCAAGATTTAATAAAAAATATAAAAAGTAATATGCCTGAACTTCCAAGTACAAAAAAAATAAGGTTCATAAGCCAATATGGTTTAAGCGAATATGATACAATTATACTAGTCTCTGATAGAGAGTTATCAGAATATTTCGAAAATACATTAAAAACTTCAGACTTGAATCCAAAATTAGTAGCAAACTGGATAATCACAGAGGTTCTTGCGCTAGCCAAAAAAACATATTTATCTGTAAAAGACTATCCTGTGCTAGCTGAAGATTTAAGATATCTGTTATCAAATATCTCAGATGAAACTATTTCAAACAAACAGGCCAAAGAAGTACTTGAAAGAATGTGGAATAATAACGAAAAACCTAGGGATATCATTGAAAATGAGGGTATGAAACAAATTTCTAATATAGATGAATTGAATAAAATAGTTGATAATATCATCAAAAACCACTATAAAAGTGTAGAAGAGTATCAAAGTGGTAAAGATAAACTTCTTGGTTTTTTTGTAGGACAAGTTATGAAAGCAACTCAAGGACAAGCTAATCCAAAGGTGATAAATCAAATCCTTAAGGAAAAATTAAAGAAATGATTAATGATATATTTAAAAAAATAAAGGGTACTTTTTCAACAGACTTATCTATTGACTTAGGAACAGCAAATACTCTGATATATGTTAAAGGCCGAGGTATTGTCCTAGACGAACCTTCTGTAGTCGTAGTTAGAGATGAGCGTGGTGCAGCCGGAAGAAAAATTGAAGCAGTCGGATTAGAAGCAAAAAAAATGTTGGGTAGAACTCCTACAGGGCTGCAAGCGATTAGGCCTATGAAAGATGGTGTAATTTCAGACTTCATGGTTTGCGAGAAAATGCTCCAGCATTTTATAAGAAAAGTTCATGATAGTAAATTGTTTAGGCCCAGCCCACGAGTATTAGTATGTGTCCCTTGCGGTGCAACACAAGTAGAAAGACGAGCTATTAAAGAATCAGCGTCTGGTGCAGGCGCAAGAATTGTACACCTTATTGATGAACCAATGGCAGCAGCAATAGGAGCAGGTATGCCTATAGATGAAGCAAGAGGATATATGGTACTTGATATTGGTGGTGGTACATCTGAAGTAGCAACAATTTCATTAAATGGAATAGTCTATGCATCATCAACAAGAATTGGAGGGGATACATTTGATGACCAGATTATTGCATATGTAAGAAGGAATTATGGTTGTGTTATAGGGTATCCAACTGCGGAGAAAATTAAACATACAGTAGGCTGTGCATATCCTAGTAGCGATTTGTTAGAGATAGAAGTTAAAGGTACTAATTTATCTGCTGGAGTTCCTCAATCATTTACCGTTAATAGCAATGAAATACTAGAAGCACTGCAAGATTCACTTCAAGGGATTATTGGTGCGGTTAAAACTGCACTTGAACAAACTCCCCCTGAACTTGGTGCAGATATCCATGAACGCGGGATGGTTCTTACAGGAGGCGGAGCATTATTAAGAGACTTAGATAAGCTTATCACTGAAGAAACAGGGATGTATGTTATCGTGGCTGAAGACCCCATGAGTTGCGTAGCTAGGGGCGGCGGGAAAGTCCTAGAAATTATTGACCAAGAAGGGATTGAATTTCTATCTGTTGACTAACAATGGAACGCTATTATAGAAAAAGCACTGCCGATTTTTATACCCTTATATTTTTAATATCTTTGTCTATTGGAACCATAGTTTTAGATTATAAGTATCAACAGATTACTTATATTAGATCAATTATCAATGATTTGATTGTTTATCCTATCGATAGAATATCGAACTTACCTTCGTTATTCATAAATGAATTGATACGAGAATCTAGTGACATTAAAAGCTTAGAACTAAAATTAGACACTCTAGAAAAAGAAAATATATCTTTAAAAATACAGTTACAAGAATTAAATCTATTGAAAGATGAAAATATAAGATTACGAAAAATTTCAAAAGCTTCAAATATAACATCTAAAAAACAGACTATTGTAAAAGTGATTAACAATACAGCTAGCCCTAACAAAAGAGTTGTTGCTATCGATAAAGGTGAAAAACATAAGATTTATGTAGGTCAAAATGTAATTGGTGTCAATGGCTTGGTTGGGCAAGTTATAGACACAACATTTCTTTCATCAAAAGTTATCTTAATAACTGACCCTAGTCATACTATTCCTGCAGTTGTAAATAGGACTGGTGCCAATATTTTAGTTAGTGGTCACTCAAATGATGGAAAACTAGTTGTCCCATATGCTGAGATGAATATAGATATTTTGAAGGGTGACATTATATCTACATCGGGACTTGCAGAAAGGTTTAAAGCCAATATCCCAATTGGAACAGTTGTCAATAAAATCAGTAATAGGGATAAAAAATTCAGTGAAATTGAGATTAAACCTTATGAAAAAATTGGGCAGATGTCTGAGTTAATACTAATATGGGACTATAAGCCTAAGGTTGATATTAATGAATAGTTTTTTAATTATAACTCTAACATTGTTATTATCGATTATATTAACTGTTACAACATTCCCTTTAGGATACTTTGCTCCAGACTGGATACATTTATTTTTAATATACTGGATACTAGCCTCCCCTTCATCAATTGGATTATTCACTGCTTGGACTATCGGACTGCTGGTAGATGTGGTTCTTGGTTCTACTTTAGGGGTAAATGCATTGGTATATAGTTTAATTGCTTATCTTATTTTTAAGTCATATATGATAATACGACATTTGACTGTACTGCAGCAAGGAATTCTAATTCTAATTATTTTGATTACCAAGGTCACTATAATCTTATGGATTGATGACATGATGGGAACAAGTAACTATACAACTTCACTATACTGGATGCCTGTAGTGAGCGCGATAGTATGGCCTTTTGTCTATTATTTTCTAAGAAGTGTAAGGCGAAGGTATAATATTAGTTAATGAATATCATATCTGATGCCAATAATGAGAAAAAATCTATTTTTTTAGGCACAGTTCTCAATAGTTACTATGATCAGATTATAACCAAAAAACTATCCATTATTTTTGATAAAGAAGATATTCAGTTGATTAATGCGCATTATAAAAATCCTGTATCTATATCAATAAATTTTCTAGATAAAGAATTAAATAATAAAATAAAACTAAGACTGGCCGGGAAAAAAGATGTATTTGATAAGTTATTTCCAAAAAAAGGATCTACAATATTGGATTGTACAGCGGGATATGGGAGAGATAGTTATATTTTAAGATCAATGGGTTATGACATAACAATGATTGAGAATAGTCCAGTCATGTCTCTACTATTGAATAGCGCATTAAAGAAACTGGAACTATCAAATTTTTCTATGTATCATGGAAATTCTTATGACTACCTTAAACATTCAGAAAATCATTATGAGTATATCTATATTGATTTCATGTTTGATAAACTGAAGGGGAGTTCTTTATCATCTAAAAATGATGAAACATTAAAATTAATATCATTTCAAGATTCTAATAAAAACAATCTTATTAAACTTGCAATCAAAAAGTCAAAAGGTCGTGTAATAGTTAAAGAGCCGAAACACTCATTAAGTAATATCCTAAAACCCGATTATATAATTAAAACAAAGCTATTAAACTTTAATGTCTATAGAGGTGTATATGAAAAGATTTGAAAATACAATTTTACAAATATGCATGAGTAATAAAGATAGAAATATTATTATATATGAGCATCGTAATAATCAAGTATCAGAATCATTGGATTCTTTAAATATAAATTATAAAGCCTTTGATGATATGAATAATTTAATCAATATAGAAACTAATGATCTACTAATATTATCAGTAGATCAATACATGATAGGTTATGATGATATTTATAAAAAAATAGGAAGTATAATTTTAAATCATCCGAATCATATTATCATTATTAATAAAATTAAAAACTCAGAATATTTGGATAACCAAATGCATAAATTACTAATATCATTAGGATTTAATTTATTTTCTCAGACTAATTATGACAATATCTTTTTTCTCTTTTATACTTATAATATAGGTAGTTATAAAAAAACTCCGGACTGGCTAAATAGTGATAATTGGGCGAACCCGGATTTATGGGAGAAATAAATATGGAAGATTTAATAAGAAAAATACTTACTGAGAAAATAAAAGATTCGTCAATCGCAGTAGAAGGTGGAGAAGCAAAGTATACAGTTAAGGTGGTTAGTGACATTTTTAAAGATAAGACTGTGATTGAAAGACATAAAATTATCTATGCTGCATTAGATAGTTACATTAAGTCAGGTGAAATACATGCATTAACTATCAAATCATTGACAATTGATGAGAGTAATAATACCTAGACAAGAGCTTTTCAGAAAATCTAAAATTATTCATGTAGACATGGATAGTTTCTATGCATCAGTAGAAATAAAGGAAAGGCCTGAATTAAAAAATAAACCTGTTGCCGTTGCAGGTAGCTCAGAAAATAGAGGTGTCATAACAACATGCAATTATGTAGCTAGAGGATATGGTATTCGGTCAGCTATGCCCTCAATTACTGCGAAAAGACTATGTCCTCAGATAATTTTTTTACCCGTAAATATGGAAAAGTATAGGGCAGTGTCCAAGGAAGTTCATAAAATATATAAATGTTATACCAAAATTATCGAGCCAGTGTCACTTGATGAAGCATACTTAGATGTTACAAATTCTAAATACTGCCAAGGAGATCCAGAGGAGATGGCCAGACAAATAAGGATGAAAATTTTTGAAGACCTTGGTATCACGGCATCAGCAGGAATATCCTCTAACAAATTTTTAGCTAAAATTGCTAGTGACTGGAATAAACCCAATGGGCAATATTCAATACCTGATAAAGATATTAAAGACTTCATTATAAAAGTACCTATAAGGAAAATATATGGCGTTGGTAAAAAAACAGAATTATTATTAAAAAGTAATGGAGTGAACACATGCAAAGACTTACAAAAGTTAAGTAAAGAAAGCCTCAGTAAATTACTTGGTAAGTACGGGTGTACTTTATATTCTCTATCTAGAGGCATTGATGACAGAGAAGTTGAGAGTCATAAGATTAGCAAGAGTCTCAGTGTTGAAGATACATATATGGAAGATCTAACAGATTTAATACAAGCTTTAAAAGAATTAAAGTTATTATATTTAGAGCTATTAAAAAGGCTTGATAAGAAAGTTTATGCAAATAGATTGATAAAATCTTGTTATGTTAAGATAAAGTATAGTGATTTCAAATTAACTACAACTCAAGTGTCTAGTAAAATAATTAATTATGAAGTTTACTCTAACCTTTTAAAGAAAACCCTTCTAACTAATAATAAATCTATTAGACTTTTAGGTGTAGGTGTTCAGTTCAATAATGAACCGATAAGTCAACTAAATTTAGATATCACATAAATTATACTGGCAATATTGTTGGTTTTTTCTTATGATGGTTAATACTGAATTTTGGGGGACATATGAAATTTGAAACTATCGCAATACATGGAGGATACTCTCCAGAGGCTACAACGAATGCAGTAGCTGTACCTATTTATCAAACAGCGTCTTATTCATTCAGAGATTCTCAGCATGGTGCTGACTTATTTGATTTAAAGGAAGCTGGGAATATTTATACCAGAATAATGAATCCTACCTCGGATGTCCTTGAGAAACGAGTTGCTGCAATGGAAGGAGGTATTGGAGCTCTTGCTCTTGCATCTGGCTCAGCTGCAACAACATATGCCATTATGACGATTTGCGAAGCTGGAGATAACATTATAAGTACAAGCACATTATATGGTGGAACGTATACATTATTTGCTCATCAATTACCTCGTTTTGGAGTGGATGTAAAATTTGGTGAACATGACAAGATTGAAGATATGGAAAAATTAATTGATTCTAAAACAAAAGCTATTTTTTGTGAATCGATAGGGAATCCTGCTGCAAATGTTGTGGATATACCAAAAATGGCCAAAATGGCACATAAACACGGAATACCCCTAATAGTAGATAATACTGTTCCCTCTCCGTATTTATTTAGACCAATAGAACATGGTGCTGATATTGTTGTTCATTCGCTCACAAAATATATGGGTGGTCATGGAACTACAATTGGTGGAATTATAGTTGACTCAGGAAAATTTCCATGGGCTAAACATAAAAGAAGATTTAGTAGATTAAATACACCAGATCCATCATATCATGGTGTTATATATACAGAGGCAATGGGCGATGCAGCATTTATAGGTGCGGCTAGAGTTGTTCCATTAAGAAATATGGGTGCAGCAATATCGCCATTTAATAGTTTTTTAATATTACAAGGAATTGAAAGCTTAGCGGTAAGAATGGATAGGCATTGTGAAAATGCGGTTAAAGTTGCAAATTTTTTAATGAAGCATCCTAATGTTAGTTGGGTTAATTATCCTGGAATTGCCAGCAGTCCAGATTATGAATTAGTCAAAAAGTTAATGGGTGGTAAAGCATCTAGTGTCTTGAGTTTTGGAATTAAAGGTGGCAAGGAAAATGGCTCTAAATTTATAGACAACCTAGATTTAATTGTAAGACTTGTAAATATTGGTGATGCTAAATCTTTAGCATGTCATCCAGCATCTACAACACATAGGCAATTATCCCCTGAAGAACTTAAGCAAGCTGGAGTTCCAGAGGACTTAGTTAGACTATCGATTGGTATAGAAAACTCTGAAGACATTATTAATGATATTCAGCAAGCCTTAGATGGTGTATTTGGTAAAACTAAAAAAAAGAAATAAGTTAGTTTTTACTTTTTAATATAAATTTCATTGCCAAGATCTTTGAATTCTTTAGATTTTTCGTCCATCCCAAAATCTATGGCTACCTTTATATCTTTTAAGCCCTTATTATTGGCATAATCTCTAATATCCTGAGTGATTTTCATAGAACAAAAATGTGGTCCACACATTGAGCAGAAATGTGCAACTTTTGCACTTTCTTGCGGAAGTGTTTCATCGTGAAACTCTTTGGATTTATATGGATCTAGCCCTAAATTAAATTGGTCCTCCCATCTAAATTCAAACCGAGCTTTTGATAAAGCATCATCGCGATACTGTGCAGCTGGGTGTTGATTAGATAAATCAGCAGAATGAGCAGCAATTTTATATGCAATTAGTCCATCCTTGACATCATTCTTGTTAGGTAAACCCAAATGTTCTTTCGGAGTAACGTAACATAATAAAGCTGTTCCAAAGGATCCAATATTAGCAGCACCGATAGCAGAAGTAATATGATCATACCCTGGTGCGATATCTGTTACTAGAGGACCTAATGTGTAAAAAGGTGCTTCGCTGCATAGCTTCTCTTCTAAGGTAACATTTTCCTTAATTAAATGAAGAGGTATATGCCCCGGACCCTCTATCATAACCTGAACATCGTGTTTCCAGGCTTTTTTAGTTAATTCGCCAAGCGTTTTTAATTCAGAAAATTGAGCATCATCATTTGCATCTGAAATACTGCCTGGTCTCAAACCATCACCCAAAGAAAAAGAGACGTCATATTTTTTCATGATTTCACAGATATCATCATAATTGGTGTATAAGAAATTTTCCTTATGATGGGTTAAACACCATTTAGAAATAATAGAACCACCTCTAGAAACAATTCCTGTTAATCTATCCATAGTTTTTGGTATATAACTCAAAAGTACACCGGCATGAATTGTGAAATAATCAACGCCCTGCTCAGCCTGCTGAATCAATACTTCTCTAAATATATCATAGGTTAAATCTTCTGGTTTCCCATTAACTTTTTCTAAAGCTTCGTATATAGGTACAGTTCCTATGGGTACAGGAGAATTTCTAATTATCTGCTCTCTAGTTTCATATAAGTTTTTCCCAGTAGATAAATCCATCACTGTGTCCGCACCCCATCTAACCGACCATAATAGTTTGTCGAGCTCTTCATTAACGTCAGACTTAACTGGCGAATTACCAATATTGGCATTTACTTTTGTCAGAAAGTTTTTTCCAATAATCATTGGTTCTATTTCTGGGTGGTTAATATTGCATGGAATAATTGCCCTTCCCTCTGCAATCTCTTTTCTAACAAACTCAGGTGTAATTTTATTATCGTAGCTAGATGCATTTCTAAAAATATTTTCTCTAATTGAGACATACTCCATTTCAGAGGTGATGATACCATTCCTTGCATAATGCATTTGTGTAATATTTTCACCTTTAGCTTTTCTCGCAATTTTAGTTATCTCATGCTGAGCATTACTAAAACTATCTTTAAGAATATCCAAATAACTTCTTTCATATTGGACACTATCATCTCGATCAGAAATCCACGGTTCTCTTGTTTTTTTGAGACCTGAAGATATATCGATTTTATAATCAGGGTCAGTATAAGGTCCTGTTGTATCATATACATAGATTGGACCATTAATTTGTGTAGTGTTATTTAGCTTTGTAGGAGTCTGTTTTATCATTCTTGAAGGAACCTGTATCTCAGGATTAGAACCTTCTATATAATATTTTTCTGAAGCAGGAAAATTGTTTGAATACTCATTTATATTGATTTTCTTGTCATTCATATGATTAACCAGCTTATGTTAATTGCTTGTCTTTTGATTTATAATATAACAATACTAAACTTACCGATGAAATGAAAGTAGATAATACCGATACAATAAATATGGTAGATAATCATATCAGGTCTCTGAATGTTATTGATAATAATGTTTTAAATACTCTGAAACTAATACCTAGAAAGTTATTTACTCCAGACTCATATAAAAGTTTTTCTCATGTAGATATAAATATACCAATAGGTGATAACCAACATATGCTAATGCCATCAGTAGAAGCCAAGTTACTGCAGGCGTTAAATATACAATCTAATGAAGATATTCTTGTAATAGGATCGGGGACAGGATATCTATCAACATGTGTCTCTATTCTAGGAAACAAAGTGCATGCGATTGATATAGATAATAACCTAATTCAATCGTGTAAAAAAAATGCAGACCATGATTTTTTGAAGAAGAATATTTTGTATGAATGTTTGGATATAATGGATAATCTTAAGATTATCAGAAAATATAAGGTTATAATTCTTACAAGTAGCATTAATAATCTTAATATTATAACTGATCATATGAGTGAGCAATCTCGAGCTTTTGTTTTTTTCGGGAGAGATACAGGTCCAATTAAAACAGGAATTCTAATCAAAAAATTGAGTTCCTCAAGTTTTCTTAAAGAGCAGATAATAGAAACCGACGTTAAACCTATAATTATAAATAATGATTGAAAAAACAGTACTAGAAATAAGTGAAATCCTAAAAGATGAAAGTATTACGCCCTTCATTCTTGATGTAAGAGAAAAATGGGAATATGATATATGTCATATAGAAAACTCAGTGCATATCCCTATGGGGCAAATTACTGAGAGAAAAGATGAGTTGAATCATAACGATATGATTATTGTGGTTTGTCATCATGGAATTAGGAGCAGAATGGTTGCTAAGTATTTAGTGAGCAATGGTTTTACTAATATAATTAATTTAGGTGGAGGCGTAGACGCTTGGTCAAATGAAATTGATTCGTCTATGACTAAATATGTTTAATTTTAGATTATTTTTTTTAATATTGATAATTACATTATCACCGAATCTATATTCTTCAGATATTCTAGACATCTATAATAGAGCTATTAAGTATAATAATGACCTGAGAATCATTTCTAATGATAATCAGATTTCCGAAGAAATATATAATCAAACCTCTTCTTCTTTATTTCCTGATATTGGAATAAGCGCGACTACTAAAGAAAATTATACTAACAAGTATACCGGCACAGGTATTATAAAAGATTATACTACTGAAAGTGCATCTTTGACGATAACACAACCAATTCTACGTATTTATTTTTTTGATGAGCTTAATAAGGCAGAGGCAAGTTTAAATAAATCTAAAATTAAAATAAATAGCTATAAAAAAGATTTGATTATAAAATCAGCCGAACTATACTTTTCCCTAATTAATTCAAACAATTCTTATAAAGCAGATGTTATAAAAACTAGTATGATGGCATTAACATACCAAAATGCAAAAAAATTATTTTCCAATGGTTATATTACTGACATAGAACTGAATAAGCATAAAAATAATCTAGATGTTGCAAATATTGAATCAGATATGTCTTTGAATAGTTTAGAGTTAGCTAAACAAGATATATATATCTTTACAGGCCGAGAAGTTCTTGATATTCATGATTTAAAGCCAATAATGGATATACATTTTACAAGTTATAACTCAGACTCTTTGATATCTAGTTCCATGAAGTCATTAGATGCTATTAAGCTTGCTTTATTAGATGTTGATATTTCTAAACATGAAATGAATTCTAATAAATCTCAGCATTATCCTACAGTTGATTTGATAGCAACATATGATTATTCAGACACTGCCGGTGGATCAAGGTTCGGCGATGTAACAAGAGAGTCTAATACAATTGGATTAACTGTAAACTTCCCAATTTATCAAGGAGGATATCAAAGTTCCAAAGTAAAAGAGTCTAGTTATAAATATGAAAATGCAAAAATAAGCCTAGACCAGTTAAGAAGAACAATTAAAAAAGATATAATTGATAAAGTAAATAGTCATAATTTATTAAGCAAACTTATAATTGTTAATAAAGATAGATATGAAAATTCCAACCTAGATTATTTGGCAATAGAAAATGGTTTTCAATCTGGACTATATACAGATGTAGCTCTTAAGCAAGCAGAATATAATCTAGTAGCTTCTAAAAATGAGCTAGTTTCAAATACTTTGAAATATCTCTTAAATGATCTTGAACTGAAAAAATATTCATCTGCATTAAGTGTTCAAAATATTAGAGATATAAATAATATGCTTGTTTGGTAAATCAATTAGCCGAATGTTTAAATATAATTTATTTTTATACCTACTAAGCCCGTTCTTGATAATAAGGATTGTATTTAGCGCATTGAGAAGAAAAAGTGGTTTGAAATTTATCATGCAAAGGCTTGGCTGGGCAAACCCGAAAGTTAATGGAGAAACCATATGGATACATGCATCATCTATTGGTGAAACTAAGATTGCGTTGACACTATACTCCAAACTCTCTCTTCTATATCCTGAAACTTTATTTTTTATAACTACTACAACATCAACTTCTAAATCATTGATTACAGAATCTAAAAAATTGAAACATTACTATTTACCATTAGACTGGTTGCTGACTATCAAGAGATTTATTACCCTAATAAAACCTAAAATATGCATAGTTATAGAAACAGAGATATGGCCTAATCTCATCAATATATGCAATAAAAATAAAATTCCAATCATGATTGTTAATGGAAGAATTTCAAGCAAAACATCAAGTGCCAATAATTTAATCAAAAGTATATATAAGACTGCATTGCAAAAGATTGATCTCATTATGTGTAAATCAGAATTAGAGGAAGAAAATTTCAAGAGTCTTGGTGGGCCTAAGTTAAAAACTGAAGTCATTGGTAATATAAAGTTTTCTCAATATAATACTATTGCTAACCAAGATAATATTATTAACAAAAAATATGTTTTAGCTCTTTCAACTCATCCAGACGAGGAAAGACAAATAATTACAGAATGGCTGAAAACATATGGGAAGAAAGTTCTTCTTGTTATAGCACCAAGACATCCTGAAAGACTGGGGGATATCTTGTCTGATCTACCATTAGATATGCTTGAAATTGCCATTAGAAGTAAAAATGAGAGAATTAGAAGCTCTACGCAAATATATATAGCGGATACGATTGGTGAAACTGAAAGTCTTATAGAACATTCTGAGTTTATTTTTGTAGGAGGCTCTCTAGTTGATCATGGTGGTCAAAATTTCCTTGAAGCTGCTTCATATGGGAAGTCTATTATTGTGGGGCCATATATGTATAATTTTATTAGCGAGACTGAAGAATTCTTAAAGAACAACGCAATGATAATGGTTAAGAGCTCAAATACATTAAAGCATGTATTCGAAAGACTTCTAAAATCCAAGCAAAGAAGAGAATTATTTGGTGAAAATGCTAAAAAAATTATGATTGCTAAAAAAGATATAGTAGATAATTATTGTAAAACTATTAAAAGATTTATTTCTTAAAAAAACTATAGCTATCAATGATTTTTTTGTAATCTAACTCATTAAAAAAATTATTTTTTAGCAATGAACGCTTTAACCTCTTCAGATTTGATTTGCCAACACTCTCGTCTATTTTCCTAAAATGTGACTTGTCAAAGTCTAATATGAATATATTCCCCTTCTTTTCATCAATCATAATATTAGTTATATTTAAATCACCATGATATATACCTAAGTCATGCATTTTTCTAACTTCAATCCCAATTTTCTCCCAATACAGATCCTTCATAGTATTAAGTTGTAGGACTTTCATTAAGGTAATGGATGGCAAAGCCTCTGTCACGAGATTTGCAGTATAGTATATGTGGCCATATGTTACCCAGCCAATGATTGGTCTACAGGTATTAAAACCTGATTTAAATAAATAGTTTAATATGAAATATTCTTTGTATGATCTGGTATCTTTGATTCCCTTGGTTATGTATTTATCATCAAGAAATGACATTAACCCTTTGCGAAAATAATGTTTCTTAACCCATCTTCTATTATGTATCCATTGAACATTGAGTGCTTCATCGGTAGCGAAGTTCCCATTAAAAAAGGATTCTTCTATATTAATTTCAATGTCTTTATCATAGAATATGAAGTGATTGTTAATTTTTTTAATAATAATACTCAAATTATGTCCCAAGTTGCTAATCAATTAAATTCTATTTGTATCATAAGACTTTCATCTATTGGTGATATTACTCATATGATACCAATAATACAAACATTAAAATACTATCTACCACATGCAAATCTTACATGGATTATCGGTAAAACAGAATACTCGCTAGTCAAGAATATCAAAGGTGTTGATTTTATTGTGATAGACAAAAATAATTTTAGGCTATCGTTGAAAAAGTTGAGACTGATTAACAAAGATAAAGTATATGATGTGTTACTTCATATGCAAGTTTCATTGAGATCCAATATAATTAGTTTATATGTAAATTCAATACGTAAGATTGGCTTTGACTCGCCTAATTCAAAAAATTTCCACTCATTATTTATTAATGAAAGAATAAGGCCAAAACCAAGAATTCATGTTCTGGATACATTTTTTTATTTTTTAAAAGAGATTGGTATCAATAATAAGTATCTCGATTATGAAATAAATATTAGCGAAGCTAAAAAAATAATAAATAAAAAATATATTGTATTCAATCCCTTTACCAGTTCACGTAGATTTAATTATAGAGAATGGGATATTGATAACTATAAAGTGATAGTCAAATATATTAATGAAAAATATAGCATTGACTCTATTATTATTGGAGGAAAAAGTGATTATGAAATAAGAAAGTCTGCTGAGTTTAATAATATAAATAACGTAACTAATATGGTTGGTTCAACAAGCTTAGAACAAGCGTATAATATAATTAAGAATTCAGAATTATATATCGGCTCTGATTCTGGAACTATGCATATGGCTTCTTTGCTTGCTAAACCTGTAATTGGTTTATTTGCAACATCGAATCCATTTAGAACAGGGCCATATCGCAATATGAAATATATTATAAATAAATATCCTGAGGCATTGATAAAGTTTAATAAAGAAACTGAAGACTCTGTTAAATGGGGTAAGCGAGTAAGAAATAAAAAAGCCATGTCACTAATTAGAATTGAAGATGTTACAAAAAATATAGATGCTATTCTAAAGTTTTAAAACCTTTTCGATTATAGATGTTGAAGATTTACCTTTAATTAAATCAATGAGTATGACTTTTTTTCCATGTCTGAGCAAACATGCTTCTCCCGCAACTTTTTTTCCTTTATAATCACTGCCTTTAACTAGTACTTCAGGCAACACGTCACAAATAATTTTCTCAGGACTTTCTTCATCAAATAAAATTATATGATCTACCGAGCTTAAGCATGACAAAACATATGCTCTGTCTGATTCTTCGATAATTGGTCTATTATTAGATTTTATTTTTTTAATTGACATATCGCTATTCAGAGCAACTATCAATATATCACCTAAATTTTTTGACTCTTGTAAAAGATGAGTATGGCCAGAATGTAAAATATCAAAACAACCATTAGTCATAACAACTTTTTTATTTTCAGACTCATAACCTCTGCATAATGCTATAAGATCTGGCAAACTCTCTACAAGTTTATTATTTTTTAGATTCATCAGATAATTCACTTTGGGTTACACTTGTTGAACCAAGCTTTTGAACGGATAGTCCAGCTGCTAAATTAGACATTTTTACAGCTGAAGAAATATTTTTGCCTGCTATGATATATGAAGCTAATATAGATATAACCGTGTCACCAGCACCAGTAACATCAAATACATCTTTCTGAGATGCATTATAAGATGTTGATTTTCTCTTTTCAAACAAAGTCATGCCCTTTTTACCCTCAGTAACAAGAAGACAGTCTACTGATAGCTTCTTTCTGAGCTTTTCACCTTTTGCAATAAATTCTTTTCTATCCTTGGACACTCCTACTATTGCTTCAAACTCAATTAAGTTTGGCTTCAGTAAAAATGCTTTTTTATAAAAATTAAAATCTAAACCTTTTGGGTCGACAAAGGTTTTGATACCAAGCAGTCTTGCTTTGTTTAATATTTTTTTGACTAGCGGCTTTATCATACCTTTATCATAATCAGATATGACAATTCCATCATATTGGTCCAAAGTCTTCTCTATAGATTTACAGGTGTTGCTAACAATTTTCGAAAGGTCTTTATCCTCATGATCAATTCGCATTATTTGCTTATTTTTATCAATTACTCTTAACTTTATTGTAGTTCTAATTTTTGGGTCTTCGATAGGGGCATAGTAAATACTTGAATCACCGATGATCTCTTTCAGTTTAGCAGCTGCTTCATCTTTTCCTGTTAAACCAATTAATGTTACATCCATTCCAAAATCAGATAAGTTTTTTGCCACATTTGCAGCTCCGCCCGGTTTATCTATTGACGAACAAACATCTAGTATAGGTACTGGTGCTTCAGGTGATATTCTATTAACCTGCCCCATCCAATATCTGTCTAACATAATATCGCCAATAACAAGTATTTTCTTTTTTGGAATCATTTACTTATCTGAAATAACAGTTAACCATTTGCTATGTTTACCATAAGTGCCTCTGATAAGGCTAAAATAATTTTCTTGCAACATTTTTGTTATTGGTCCTGGTACTCCATTACTAATCTTTGTATCGTCTATCTCTATTATAGGGGTTACTTCAGCTGCAGTACCAGTAAAAAAAGCTTCATCACAGTTAAAAACTTCTTCTAGCTTTACCTTTCTTTGAATTGTTTCCAAGCCTAAATCATCGGCTAAAGCTATAACGGTTTTCCTTGTTATGCCATCTAATACAGTTAATAATTCTGGAGTAATTAGTTTATTGTCTTTAATTAAAAAAATATTCTCTCCTGAACCTTCATTTACAGAATTATCTGTTCCTAATATGAGAGCTTCATCATATCCAGATGTTAAAGCATCCCTTAGCGCAAGACTTGAGTTTATATAATTTCCAGTTGCTTTTGCTTTATACAACATGGCTTCTGAATCTCTTTTTGGAAATGGTGAGACTTTAACTCTAATGCCATTAATAATTTTTTCAGCACCCAAATAAGGTCCCCAATCCCATGCTGCTATCGCACAATGAACTTTTAAATTGTCTGCTCTTAGTCCCATTCCCTCGCTACCATAAAAGCATAAAGGCCTAATATAAGCATTTTTTAGATTATTTTTGTTAACGGCATCGCACTGTGCCTGCATAAGCGTTTCTTTGTTAAAAGGTATATTCATTCCAACTAAGTTAGCTGAATTAAATAACCTGTCAGTGTGATCTTCAAGTCTAAAAATCGCAGGACCAGACTTAGTTTCATAAGCTCTAACGCCTTCAAATACACCAGTTCCATAATGTAAAGTATGGGTTAGTATATGAATTTTTGCTTCTTTCCAGTCACAAAAAGAACCATCCATCCATATTTGCCCTTCTAGGTCAGACATTATCATGAGTTATACACTTTTTTTATTATAAATTAACTGAAAATCATAGCATGACTTTAGTAACTAAAATACATGTATTTTTTGATTAATTCCTAGATTTAAAAACTTTAAATGTATATTCAGTAGGTGTATAATGAGAATCATTCTCGTTTATAAGGAGTGGTCACTTGTCAATAATTATTAAATCTATCTATAGACATAAATTATCATTAAGTTTTTTATTAGTCTTTTTAATATTGATTGGCAATTTCCCAGGTTATGCCATGGCAGACTCGCATGGCTCTTTTAATCATGATGAACTAAAGGAAGTGAATATTTATAGTGCGAGGAAATCCTATTTAATGAAGCCATTATTAAAAGCTTTTGAGAAAAATACTGGGATAAAAGTCAATATAATATCAGGGAAATCAAAAGAATTACAAAAAAGGATTGAAAGAGAGGGAGTAAATACAAGAGCTGATGTATTGCTAACAGTTGATGCTGGTAATCTATATATAGCGAAGTCTAAAGATTTATTAAAAAAGATATATTCAAAAAAACTTAATATTTTGATACCTGAAAATATAAGAGATATAGACGGTTACTGGTATGGATTATCTATTAGATCAAGAGTCATAATGTATAATCCAAATACAGTAAGTTCTAATGATCTTTCAACTTATGAAGATATGGCTGATAAAAAATGGAGGGGAAGAATATGTGTTAGATCGTCTGGAAATATTTATAATCAGTCTTTGCTTGCATCATTAATTTCTCATTTAGGTGAAAAAAAAGCTGAGGCTTGGGCAGAGGATATTGTTAAAAACCTCTCGAGAAAACCAAAAGGTAATGATAGGACTCAGATGACATCAGTTATCCTAGGCGAATGTGATATAACTCTTGCTAATACTTATTATCTTGGAAAATGGATGTCTTCAAAAAAAGAAACAGAAAGAAATTATGCTAAACAAATTTCTGTTTATTTTCCTAATCAAAATAATAGGGGTGCTCATATAAATATAAGCGGTGCTGGGGTTGTGAAATATTCAAAGAATCCTGATAATGCTATCAAATTAATTGAATATCTCGCTAGTGACGAAGCACAAGAGTTATATGCTAATGCCAATCATGAATATCCAATTAGAGAGAATATCAAAGTTAGTGATATTGTAAAATCATGGGGTTATCCTTTTAAAAAAGATAAATTATCTGCAAATAATTTAGGTGAAAGTAATCATAAAGCTGTCGAGATATTTGATAAGGTAAATTGGCAATAAATATATGATTGCAAAAATTCTAGATTACAAAGATCAAGTTCTTCTATTCCTTATAATCCTGATAGTGATAGTTCCTATATTAACTGTTGTATCATATGTATTTTATCCGTCAACATATTTATGGGGGCATTTAGCTAATAACCTCTTGGTTGAATATCTAGTTAACACTTTTGTAATTTTAATTTCTGTTGGAATAATATCTCTAATATTAGGAGTTTCTTGCGCTTGGCTTATAAACATGTATACATTTCCAGGAAAAGATATATTTAAATGGTTATTAGTTATGCCTATAGCTATACCTACCTATGTTTCAGCATATATATATGCTGGGTTAGTTGAACCATCTGGGTTTTTATTTGATACAATTGAGCATACCCTAGGAATGGGTAAAGAATTATATAGTTTAGTTGATTTGAGAAATATTTATGGGGTAATCTTCATACTAAGTATATGTTTATATCCATATGTATATTTATTGACATACTCATCATTTAAGGAGCAATCAAATTGTGCAATTGAAGTTGGGAAATCATTAGGCCTAAATAGAAAGGAATTATTTATCAAAATAAGTATTCCTCTTGCTAGACCTGGAATAATTGCAGGGTTAAGTCTAGTAATGATGGAAACTTTAGCGGAGTTTGGGACTATGGATTACTATGGTATTAGTACATTTACAACAGGTATATATAGGACATGGTTTGCTTTTGGTGATGATACTAGTGCACTCCATTTAGCATCTATCTTACTAACATTTGTTTTTTTGCTTATCATCTTAGAAAAGTATTCAAGAGGGCGTAGCAAATATGAACACACATCACAAAATTCAAGATTTACACAATCAAGTAATATGTCTCCAATAAAAGCTGTTTATGCATTCTTATGGTGTTCATTAATTTCGATGGTTGGTTTTATAATCCCAATTCTTCAATTATTTATATGGTTAATGGATACCTATTCATATTTATTTGATAGAGAATTTATTGACATAATTTTAAATACTTTGATAATAGCAACGATTTCATCAATCATAATAGTCTTAATATCGATATATGCATCTTATATTAATAGGTCGAGTAACAGCTTATATACTAAACTCTCGCTAAAGATTTTTTCTATAGGATATTCGATACCAGGAGTTGTAATTGCGGTTGGGATTATTATACCTCTTGCATTCTTAGATAATATTCAAGCATTAATATTTGGGTCTCCTGTAATTTTTCTAAGCGGCTCATTTGTTGCACTGTTGATTGCATATCTCGTTAGATTTTCAACTATATCATTTAATGCAATAGAATCTGGATTGGGTAAAATAAAAAATAATATAGACTTGACTGCCAAGTCTTTTGGATTTACGAACTTTATGATATTAAAAAATATCCATATACCGATGATGAAAACAACTGTTATAACTTCGCTTATTTTGGTGTTTGTAGATATTGTTAAAGAATTACCAGCTACATTAATTTTACGACCATTTAATTTTGATACTTTAGCGATACATATTTATGAACTTGCATCATCTGAGCAATTATCATTTATTGCATCACCAGCTCTAATGCTAATTATTATTGGTCTAATACCTGTTATAATATTAATCAAAAAAACTGTTAATAATGGAATTGGAAATGAAATTAGAGATTGATAATATTACATTGAATTTAGATGGAAATAGAATTCTAGATAATCTTTTTCTAAGCATAAAAGAGGAAGAAATAATATCTATAATAGGCCCAAGTGCGTCTGGTAAAACTTCACTATTAAGAGTAATTGCAGGTTTTGAAAATATTGCTGCTGGAAAAATTAAATTGAATGGCCAAACAGTTGATAATGGTGTAAGAGTTATTGAGCCACAGAAAAGAAATATAGGTATTATCTTTCAAGATCTAGCATTGTTTCCACATCTGAATTGTGCAGACAATATAACATTTGGGATATCCAAGCTGTCTGCTAAAGAACAAACTCAAAGACTTCAAAGGCTGGAACAACTCCTTGATATTGCTAAAATTACTAATAAATTTCCTCATGAAATATCCGGTGGGCAGCAGCAAAGGGTTGCCATAGCAAGAGCTTTAGCGCCTAGACCAGAAATTCTATTATTAGATGAGCCTTTCAGTGCACTCGATGAAGAGTTGAAAGAAAAACTACTAGCTGATGTAAAGATATTACTAAAAGAAGAAAAGATTACTACCATTGTTATAACACATAACATAAAAGAAGCTTTTCAATTATCTGATAAGATTGCTTTTCTGAATGATAAAAAGATTGTTCAAATTGATACTCCTTATAATATATATCATAAGCCCTTGACAAGAGAAATAGCAAATTTTTGCGGGATTGGCAGTTTCATTGATGGCAAAGTCATTGATGCAAATCATGTCTTAACAGACCTTGGTAAGTTTTTTGGTAAAACATCAGCTTATAAAATTGGTACAAACGTAGATATCATGATTAGACCAGATGATGTAATTCATGATGATGATTCTACTAAATCGGCGCAGGTAATAGAAAAAATCTTTCATGGATCAGATTTTTTATATAAGTTGAAGCTTAATAATGGCGAAAATATTTTCTGCTATACGCCAAGCCATCATGATCATGAAATTAATGAGGTTATTGGAATAAAATCAGAAATGGATCACTTAATATTATTTAGTAAATAACTATAACTCTCTTAATTTTCTTCTAAGTATTTTACCGACATTATTTTTAGGAATCTCGTTTATAAATATAACTTTTTTTGGTATCTTATAAACTGTTAAACCTTTTTTACAATAATTAATAATCTCCGCCTTAGTTAGACTTTCTCTTGTTTTAACAATGAATAAGCTTATACTCTCACCACGATTAATGTCATTTATACCAATTACACCACATTCATTGACATCTGGGTGTTGAGATACATACTCTTCAATCTCATTAGGATAAACATTATAACCTGATGTAATAATCATATCTTTTTTTCTATCGACAATTCTTAGGAATCCATCTTTATTAATAGTAGAAATATCACCTGTTTTAAAAAAACCATCATCTGTAAACGAGCTAGTAGTTTCTTCAATATTATTCCAATATTTCGACATAACTTGTGGGCCTTTTACACAAAGTTCTCCTTTTTGTTCCACATCAACTTCAGAACCATTTTCATCCCTGATTGATATATCAGTTGAAGGCATTGGTAAACCTATCGTTCCATTAAATGAATCAGATATAATATTGACTGAAACGATTGGTGAAGTCTCTGTTAGACCATAACCCTGGGTAATATTCACTCCAGTTACCTTCTTCCATTTATCAGCAGTACTTTTTAAAACAGACATTCCGCCACCAACTGTGAATTTTAAGGAACTAAAGTCAATTTTTCTAAATGATGAACTGGTTAATAATAAATTAAACAATGTGTTAACACCTGTGATAACTGTAAATTTATATTTCTTTAAAGTTTTAAGGAAGCTTTTTAGGTCTCTAGGATTTGTTACTAATATATTATTAGATCCTATGCTATAAAAATATATTAGGTTAACTGTAAATGAAAAAATATGATAAAGAGGTAATGCGGTTATAATATTTTCTTTACCTGATGAAATAATTGGTCCGACCCATGATCCTAATTGTTCAACATTAGATAATATATTCCCATGTGTAAGGACCGCTGCTTTAGATTTTCCTGTAGTACCACCTGTGTATTGTAATAATGCAATATCATTATTATCCAATATCATATTAGCTCTTGGATATGAGTTTGATAAGATGCTAGAAAAGTATAAATAGTTTCTATCAAGATTTATCTTTGGTCCGCGGAAGAACAAAGCTATTTTGACCATAATAGACATACTAGGAGATAATAAATCAGTTACCCTGCAAACAATAATATTTTTGATAGATGTATTTTTTATAATAGGTTTTAATTCTGATATAAAGCGGTCTAGTATAATTATAGTATCTGTTCTCGAATCATTTAATACGTTTTCTATTTCTCTACTTTTAAACAATGGGTTAATATTAACTACTGTAGCACCAGCTATATATGCCCCAAATAGTGCAACAGGATATGTTAATAGGTTTGGCAACATTATTGCAATCGTACATCCTTTAGTTATAGATAACTTAGTTTGAAGATAAGCTCCAAATTTTTCTGAGTATGCATCTATTTTTTTATAACTTAATTTAGTATTTAAGTTTGTAAAAGCAGTATTATTCGGGAATAAGGTAGATGAGTTTCTCATCAAATCTATAATTGAATTAAATTTTGATTTACTAATTATTGATGGCACATTTTTCGGATAATGTTTAAGCCATATTTTCTCCATAAATATATCTTAACACTAGAAATAACAAAACCCCTATAAAAAGGGGTTTTGAAATAAAATTGTACTAATACAAATTTTTTAAGTTACATGCCCATGCCGCCCATGCCCATGCCGCCCATGCCGCCCATATCTGGCATAGCTGGTGCTCCGCCGCCACTTGGTGCATCATCAGATGCTAATTCAGTAACCATACACTCAGTAGTAATCATCAATCCTGCGATAGACGATGCATTTTGAAGTGCAGTCCTAGTTACTTTGGTTGGGTCTAAAATTCCCATTTTAAGCATATCTCCAAATTCAGAAGTAGCTGCATTATAGCCAAATGAATCTTTACCATCTTGAACTTTAGCTAACACTACTGAGCCTTCTTCGCCCGCATTAGTTACGATTTGTCTGAGTGGTTCCAGCATTGCTTGTCTAAGAATTTGTATGCCTTGGTCTTGATCAGGATTGTCACCTTTAACTTTTTCCAAAGTTGCTCTAGCTCTAATCATGGCTACACCGCCGCCAGGTACGACACCTTCTTCTACAGCTGCTCTAGTTGCATGAAGTGCATCTTCTACTCTTGCTTTTTTCTCTTTCATTTCTACTTCTGTTGCAGCACCGACTTTTATAACTGCTACACCACCAGCAAGTTTAGCGACTCGTTCTTGCATTTTTTCCTTATCATAGTCTGACGTTGCTTCTTCAATCTGAGCTCTAATTTGATTAACTCTAGTTTCTATTGAAGCTTTCTTGCCGCCACCATCAATAATAATTGTATTCTCTTTAGTTACATTAATTTTTTTAGCAGTACCTAATAGAGTCAGATCAGCTTTTTCTAAACTTAATCCAACTTCTTCAGCGATTACAGTTCCACCAGTAAGAATTGCTATATCTTCAAGCATGGCTTTTCTACGATCTCCAAAACCCGGAGCCTTCACTGCTGCAACTTTTACGATACCTCTTATACTATTTACCACCAATGTTGCAAGCGCTTCCCCTTCAACATCTTCTGCAATGATTAGAAGAGGTTTACCTGATTTAGCAACTCCCTCAAGCACTGGAAGCATATCTTTTATATTTGTAATCTTCTTATCAAACAAGAGAATAAATGGGTCTTCTAACTCGGTAGTCATGTTTTGTTGATTTGTTGCAAAGTATGGTGATAAATATCCCCTATCAAATTGCATTCCCTCTACAACATCCAGTTCATTTTCTAGAGACTGTCCTTCTTCTACCGTTATCACTCCTTCTTTCCCTACCTTGCTCATAGCTTCAGCAATAATAGAGCCAATATCTTTATCAGAATTTGCAGAAATAGTTCCTACCTGCTCTATTGCACTCTGGTCAGCACAAGGTTTGGACATTTTTTGTAAGCTCTCAACTGCTACAGATACAGCTTTTTCAATTCCTCTCTTTAAGTCCATAGGATTCATTCCTGCAGCAACACATTTTAATCCTTCTTTTAAGACTGACTGAGCTAATACTGTTGCAGTTGTTGTGCCATCACCTGCAATATCGGAAGTTTGGGAAGCAACTTCTTTGACCATTTGTGCTCCCATATTTTCAAATTTATCTTTTAGTTCTATTTCTTTAGCAACTGATACTCCATCTTTTGTTACAGTTGGAGCTCCAAAAGATTTATCAAGAACAACATTTCTACCCTTAGGGCCTAATGTCGTCTTAACTGCATTAGCTAGAATATTTACACCTGCTACTAGTCTTTTTCTTGCGTCATCACCAAATTTTACTTCTTTTGCTGTCATTTTTAGTTCCTCTATAAATACTATTAATTTAACTGATAATTGCTGTTATATCATCTTCTCTCATAACAAGTAATTCTTCACTATCTACACTTACTTCTGTGCCTGAATATTTACCAAAGAGAATCATGTCGCCTACTTTTACATCTAATGGCCTAACATCACCATTTTCAAGTATTTTGCCTTTGCCGACTGCTACAACTTCACCTTTTATTGGCTTTTCAGTTGCAGAATCAGGAATCACGATGCCGCCAGGTGAAGTTTTTTCTTCTTCCATTCTTCTAATAATTACGCGGTCATGTAATGGTCTTATATTCATATGTAATCCTCATTAATTGTTCAAATGAGCGGTTTTTGCTCTCAGATAGATAATATAGCGACCTTTTCCCAAATTTCAAGTGTAATTGCAATAGAATTACTTGTCTTCAGTATGATCTACGTCAATTACTCTTCCCTTAGACCTATTTGAGCGTCTTTTGGGCGTTATAACGTCACTCTTAATAAAGAATAGTCTTATTGGCCTAATAAGAAATAATAAACCTAAAAAATCTGTTAGAAAACCAGGTAATAACAGGAATACGCCACATATAAATACTATTATGCCAGATAATATTTCCCCATCTGGCCTCAAGCCTTTCATAATTTTAGAGCGTATTTCAGTCATATATCCAGCAGCATTATATTTAATAATATAAATGCCAATAGCAGCAGAGATAAATATCGTTAATATGGTGTTGAAGCTTCCTATTATTGACCCAATCTCAATAAATAATATAATTTCAATTATTGGAATAAGTAATAGTAGTATGGGGATAATTTTTTTTAAATTCATAATATCAACTCTTACACTATCAGTTATAGACAAAATTTCTATAGTAGATAATATACAATATATATAATTATTGAGATAATGAAGATAATGAAGTTATACGATATCAAAAAGACTTTTCTAGCCATGATGTTCTTGATGTGGGGCAGCTTTGTAAGTGCTGATATCATTAAAAATCAAACAGAATTCCTGCCTCCAGATAAAGCGTTCCAACCATCAATAAAAATAGTTGGTGACAACCATCTTGAAATTAACTGGGATATTGAAAAAGGTTATTACCTTTATGTTGGTATGTTTGAATTTTCAGTTGATAGCTCAGATATGAAAATTATAAAAGTTGAGATGCCAGATGGTAAAAAGAAAAAAGATGAGTTTTTTGGGGATGTAGATGTTTATTATAATTTTACTAAAGCCAATATATATTTTGATAAAATAACCAGCAAAACAAATTTAATTATAAAATATCAAGGTTGTGCCGATGCAGGATTATGTTACCCTCCTGTCACAAAAAAGTTTTCACTTGAACAGTATGCGAGTCATGATTCATATCTATTAAAAACTAATATGGGTGAAAACCAACATTCTTTCAGTCAAAAATTATCTGAACAGTCGGTTATCCTAAATATTACTTTATTTTTTTTAGCTGGTTTACTTTTAGCATTTACTCCATGTGTATTTCCAATGATACCAATATTGACGGGTATCATCGTTGGACAAGGGAAAGATATATCTACTAAAAAATCTTTTCTTCTCTCACTTACGTATGTTTTATCAATGTCATTCACATATTCAGTGGCCGGTATTTTAATAGCATTATCTGGAACAAATATCCAAGCAAGCTTGCAGAATCCTTATGTTTTAATAAGCTTCGCAGCATTATTTATCATTCTTGCCATGTCTATGTTCAATATCATAAGAATACAAATGCCTTCATACATACAAAAACTACTTATATCAAAATCAAACACTAATAGCTCAGGTACCTATATAGGGGTAGGTATCATGGGGTCTCTTTCAGCCTTAATAGTCGGTCCATGCGTAACAGCGCCACTTATAGGTGCTCTAATATACATATCAATGACAAATGATTATATTATTGGGGGAGCTGCATTATTTTCATTAGGCATGGGCATGGGTAGTCCATTACTAATACTAGGAACCTCTGCATCAGAGGTAACAAAAAAAATTGGCCCTTATCTAGAAATTACGAATAAATTTTTTGGAGTATTATTTCTAGTAGTTTCAATTTGGCTGATTGAAAGAGTAGTATCTATAGAGATAGCTGCATATTTATGGGCAATTTTATCGGTGATAACTGCAATAGGGTTATTAAGAATAATTGTATATAAAAAGGTTTCAAGGTATGTTGTAAAATTTTTATCAAGCCTACTCTTTATTTATTCTGGTATGCAGATATATGGAGTAAGTATAAATAAAAACTTTGATCCCATATATAGTTTCATTGAGCAATCACAGATAGTAAGTTTTACAAATATTACTACCACTAAAGAATTATTTGCTGATATAAAAAGCACAGATAAAATTACAATGGTTGATCTATACGCAGACTGGTGTGTTGCTTGTAAAGAATTAGACAAGTATACTTTTAATGAAAAAAAAGTATCTGTGTTATTGCAAAATTTAAATCTAATCAAATTAGATATAACGAAAACAAACGATGACAACTCAAAATTCTTAAAAGATTATAAGTTATTTGGTCCACCAACAATATTATTTTTCAATAATGATGGCGAAGAAATAAGGAATGCGAGAATTGTTGGATTTATAGACGCAGATGATTTTATTCAGGTCTATCAAAACATCAATATGCGCATATCTTTAAAATAAAATAATTTTCTTGTATATTCTCTTAAAATCTGTTAATTTCTATTAAAATTCAATAAAGGGATAATTTTGACAGATATATTAATCATTAATGGTCCGAACTTAAATCTACTCGGAACGAGAGAGCCAGAAATATATGGCAAAGAAAGTCTCAATGATGTGGAAAATAGTCTACAAAAACTCGCTGATGATGAAAATATTTCAATGAGCTTTATGCAATCAAATGCAGAACATCAAATTATTGATAGTATCCAAGTGGCAAAAAAAAATTCTACAAAATTTATTATTATCAATCCTGGCCCACTAACTCATACTAGTATAGCTTTGAGAGATACTTTCTTGGGAACTCAAATACCTTTTATAGAAATACATATTTCTAATATACATAAAAGAGAAGAGTTTAGAAAAAAATCATTTCTAAGTGATCTAAGTGTTGGAGTTATAGTTGGTCTAGGTGTAAATGGTTATAGTTATGCATTTATGCAGGCTTTAAAATATATTAGGAGTAATTAAGTATGGACTTACGGAAAATTAAAAAGCTAATGGAATTACTAGAAGATTCCGGTATAGCAGAAATTGAAGTTAAAGAGGGGGAAGAATCTATAAAACTCTCGCGTAACATACAGTATCAACAACCTATACCGGTTAACCAGCCAGTAATGCCAATTGCGCAGACTCAGCAACCTATTACGAAGGAAATTACACCCGAAGCTTCCACTAAAGAACAAGCTTTGCCAGAAGGTGATACTATCGAATCTCCAATGGTTGGTACTTTTTATAGAGCTGCATCTCCAGACTCAAAAGCTTTTGTGGAAGAAGGGCAGAAAGTTAACAAAGGTGATACAGTATGCATTCTAGAAGCCATGAAAATGATGAACCAGGTTACAGCTGAGAAAAGTGGTACAATTATTAAAATTCTTGTAAATGACTCTGAACCTGTAGAATTTGGACAACCACTATTTATAATAAAATAATATGATTCAAAAAGTTTTAATTGCCAACAGAGGCGAAATAGCTCTACGTATATTACGAGCATGCAAAAAATTAGGTATAAAGACTGTAGCTGTACATTCAACAGCAGACAGACAATTACCTCATGTAAAAATGGCTGATGAATCAGTATGTATAGGTTCAGCAGACCCTAAAAAAAGTTATCTGAACATCCCGTCAATCATAAGTGCAGCTGAACTTACAAATGCAGATGCAATACATCCTGGTTATGGGTTTTTATCAGAGTCAGCTCAGTTTGCAGAAATTGTTGAATCAAATAAATTTATTTTCATTGGTCCATCAAGTAAAGTCTTAAAAAAGATGGGTGATAAAATTAAAGCTAAAACTGCAATGAAGGGGTTTGGTGTACCCTGTATACCAGGCTATGATGGTATTTTATCTGACGACCCTATTAAAGTTACAAAATCTGCTAAAGAAATTGGATTTCCAATAATGTTAAAAGCCATACATGGTGGTGGTGGTCGAGGAATGATGATTGTAAGTAATCCCAAGGACCTACCAGATGCAATGAATATTACAAAGTCAGAAGCTGAAAATGCATTTGGCAATGGTGACCTATATTTTGAAAAATATTTTGATAAACCTAGGCATATTGAAATTCAAGTGCTTTGTGATAATCATGGAAATGCAATCCACCTAGGTGAGAGAGACTGTTCTCTTCAAAGAAGAAATCAAAAAGTAATAGAGGAAACGACTGCAGTAAAAATCTCGAGGGGAGAAATTAGTAAAATTGGCAAAATATGTACAGATGCTTGTAAAAAACTTGGGTATACCGGTGCAGGTACTTTTGAATTTCTATACCAAGACGGCTCTTTTAGTTTTATTGAAATGAATACGAGAATACAAGTAGAACATCCGGTAAGTGAATTTTTAACTGGAATTGATTTAATCTCTGAACAAATTTTAGTTGCTTCCAATGAAAAGCTAAGACTGACCCAGAAAGATGTTACATTCAGAGGTCATTCCATAGAATGCAGAATAAATGCTGAAGATCCTGAAACATTTATGCCCTCACCAGGTCACATAAGCTTGTTTCATGCGCCTGGTGGGCCTGGTGTCAGAGTAGATTCGCATATTTACTCAGGGTACGATGTACCTCCGAATTATGACTCATTAATAGCTAAGATTGTTACACATGCCGAAGATAGAACTACGGCTATCAAAAAAATGTTGTTCGCATTAGATGAAACTGTCATCGAAGGTATTAAGACCAATATTCCTCTGCACAAACGCTTATTAACTAGTGACTTTTTTGTTAATGGAGACTTCACCATAAATACATTAAATCAGTTCATTAAGAAAAATTAACAACTTTTCTCTTTATCAATAACCTTTATAACTGTAGTATAATAAAAATGTTTCTTTGAAAACTTATCATTGTAATTTGACATTGATATCATAGGGGTATTTTTAAATAATGGAAAAAATAAAAAAGATTGCTGTTAGCTCTCTTAGTAAAACTATTAAAAATGAAACTCTTGCATACATTAACAAAATGAATGGTCAAGGGGTTAGTAACTTACATAGCTTATTTGTTACAGAAGTTGAAAAATCTTTAATATCTGCAGTTTTATCTCATTTAGGTGGCAATGTCACTAAGACTGCTAGTTATTTAGGTATTAATAGAGGAACATTGATAAAAAGAATCAAAGACTATGGTATAAGCATATAAATGGGGCAAGAAGGAATGAAATTTGCACTTATAAGCGTTTCTGACAAAACTGAAATCGATAAATTTGCTAAGTCGCTAATTAAGCATAATTATATAATTCTTTCGACTGGGGGTACTGCAAAATTCCTCTCATCAAAAAAAATACCTAATATATCAATATCAGAGTTCACTAAATTTGATGAAATTCTGGAAGGTCGTGTTAAAACTCTACATCCAATTATTCATGCAGGAATACTTGCTAAAGACAAAAAATCCATCGATTCTCTAAAAAATTCGAATTACTCACTCATAGACATGGTGGTGGTCAATCTATATCCTTTTGAATCAACAATATCGAAGATTAACTGTAAATACGAAGATGCAATTGAAAATATAGATATTGGTGGACCCACAATGTTGAGAGCTGCTGCAAAAAATCATAGTAGAGTGACTGTTATTACTGATCCTGAGGACTATAAGGATGTCATTAAGGAAATTACTACTAGTAATCAGACTAGCATGACCATGAGAAAAAAATTAGCTATTAAGGTATTCCGAAAGATTTCAGAATATGATGCTATGATTCATCATTATCTAGTAAATCCAGAAAATGCTAAAAAAGAGAATCTACCATCAAAGATTAATATTACTCTAGAAAAGGTTAATAATTTAAGATACGGTGAGAACCCGCATCAAAATGCTAGTCTATATAATATAAAATATCCTAGAACAGAAGGTTTTGATTTCACACAATTATCAGGCAAAGATTTATCTTATAATAACTTAGTTGATACTGAGAGTGCACTTTCATGTGTGCGTCAATTTAAGAACCCGTCTTGTGTAATCGTAAAACATGCAAACCCTTGCGGTGTAGCAGAATGCAATAATCTTATGGCAGCCTATAATAATGCATATGCCACAGATCCTATTTCAGCTTTTGGAGGGATAATTGCTTTCAATAAAAGTATGGATGAAAAGGTTTTAAAAAAAATTATTAATCAACAATTCGTAGAAGTTATAGTCGCAACTAGTTATAGTAAAGCATGCATTGAAATTATTAAATCCAAACCAAACATACGGCTTCTTAAAGTAGGAAAATCTGTTAAAGGTGGCTCCAAACTTGAGATTAAGTCCTTACAAAGCAAATTCTTAATTCAAGAAAGTGATACTAAAGTAATTACATCTAAAAATTTAAAAGCAGTAACAGTTAAAAAACCATCTAATAGAGAAATTGATGATTTACTATTTGCATTTAAAGTAGCAAGATATGTCAAATCAAATGCCATAGTCTTTGTTAAAAATAGAAAAACTCTTGGAATTGGTGCAGGTCAAATGAGTAGGATTGATTCGACTAATATTGCTAAAACAAAAGCTAATAAACATGGTTTATCACTAAAAGGATGTGTAATGGCATCAGAGGCTTTTTTTCCATTTCGAGATAATATTGACTTAGCTAAAAAAATTGGTGTTTCTAGTATTATACAGCCCGGTGGCTCTATTAAAGATAAGGAGATAATAGCTATTGCTGATAAGCATAATATATCGATGGTTATGAGTGGCGTGAGAGTATTTAAGCATTAGTCATGAAACAAAATATATTAGTGATTGGTCAAGGTGGGAGAGAGCATGCAATTGCATGGAAGATTTCTAAATCTCCAAAAGTACAAAAAGTTTTTGTTTGTCCTGGTAATGCTGGAACAGCATTAGAAAAAGATATAGAAAATATTGATATCAATATTTCTGATATTAATAGTCTCATAAATTTCGTTAAAACAAACAACGTTATTCTAACAATAGTTGGGCCCGAAGTTCCATTGGTAGAGGGTATTGTTAATAAATTTTTTGAGCATAATTTAAAAATTTTTGGGCCTACAAAAGAACATTCATTATTAGAAGGGTCTAAAGTTTTCTCTAAGGAATTTATGATAAATTATGATATTCCAACAGCTGAATATCAGATGTTTTCAAATCAAGATCAGGCTAAAGCTTATGTTGCTAACAAGAAGCATCCAATAGTAATAAAAGCTGATGGCTTAGCTGCAGGCAAAGGAGTAATTGTTTCCTCATCAGTGGAAGAGTCAATTAGCGCTATAGATAAACTATTGAATCCCGACTATTCAGAATTTATTGTTATAGAGGAATTCCTAAGTGGACAGGAATTATCAGCAATATATATATGCAATTATAAGGGATGTAGTTTTGAAATAGGTCTGCCATGGACTAAAGACTATAAGTCTCGTGATGAATATAACTCTGGTCCAAATACAGGGGGTATGGGAGCTGTGAGCCATCCCTTAAGCTATGAACATAAGAATGAAGTATATAAGCTATATCTTGATATTGAAAAGATTTTAGTTAAAACAATAAATGGAATCAATGATTATAATAAAAAAACTAATGTTAAATATTTGGGTTTTCTATATATAGGATTAATGGTGGATAGTACTAATAAAGTTAAAGTCCTGGAATATAACTGCCGTATGGGTGATCCTGAGACTCAAAACCTAATGTTATCTTTAGAAAATCAAAATTTTGATTTTTTAGAAATGATTTTTAATGACCCAACAATTAAGATTCAAGACCTAAACATAGAAAATTTTAATCATAATAATAGGGGCTACTGTTGCACAATTGTCTTAGCAGCTAAAGGTTATCCTGAAGAATATAAAAAGGGGTTTTATATTGATACTAATAATGTTGAAGAAAGCAAAACAGTTAAATTATTCCATGCTGGGACAGTATTAGATGATAATAGAATATGTACAACAGGTGGAAGAATTCTTACGATTAATGTATATGCTGAAAATCAAAAAGAAGCAGTAAATCTTGCATATAAAAATATAAAGAAAATTAAAATTTTCGAAGATAAAGATATGAAAATTGAAAATAATAATTTAGTATTCTTCAGAGAAGATATAGGAAATTAATTATCTCTTCATCGAATCAAAAAACTCAGAGTTAGTTTTTGTTGATTGTAATTTATTAAGCATAAACTCCATGGCATCTAACTCATCCATTGAATGCAGTACTTTTCTTAAGATCCATATTTTTTGTAATTCATCTGGAGTTGTTAGTAACTCTTCACGTCTAGTTCCTGAGCGATTAATATTGATAGCAGGATATATTCTTTTTTCAGCTATTCTTCTGTCAAGATGTACTTCCATATTACCCGTACCCTTAAACTCTTCATAAATAACTTCATCCATTTTAGAGCCTGTATCAATAAGAGCTGTTGCCAATATTGTCAAACTACCACCCTCTTCAATATTTCTAGCTGCCCCAAAAAATCTTTTTGGCTTAGTTAAAGAATTGGCATCTACTCCACCAGATAATACTTTCCCAGATGAAGGCGCTATCGTATTATATGCCCTTGCTAATCTTGTAATAGAATCAAGAAGAATAATTACATCCTTTTTATGTTCAACTAATCGTTTTGCTTTTTCTATAACCATTTCTGCCACTTGTACATGTCTATGAGCTGGTTCATCGAAAGTACTTGCTACAACCTCACCTCGTACCATACGTGACATTTCTGTAACCTCTTCAGGTCTTTCATCAATCAACAAAACTATTAAAATAGAGTCAGGGTTATTAGCAGTTAAACTCTGAGCTATTTGTTGAAGCATGATTGTTTTGCCAGCCTTGGGTGGTGAAATAATTAAACCTCTTTGACCCTTGCCGATAGGGGCTGCAATATCAACTAAGCGTCCTGACATGTCTTCTTTACTTCCATTGCCACATTCAAGTCTTAATCGATCATTTGCATGGAGAGGTGTAAGATTTTCGAATAAGATTTTATGTTTAGAATTTTCAGTAGAATCAAAATTCACATTATCAACTTTAAGTAGTGCGAAATATCTTTCTCCTTCTTTTGGTGGTCTAATTTTACCTTCAACAGTATCACCTGTACGTAATGAAAATTTTCTAATTTGGCTAGGAGAAACATATATATCATCAGGGCCAGCTAGATATGAGCTGCTGGCATTTCTTAAAAATCCAAAACCATCTTGTAATATCTCCAAAACACCCCCAGCAGATATATCCTCTCCACTAGAGGAATGGTTTTTTAAAATTGTAAAAATAACATCTTGCTTTCTAAGTCTACCGACATTCTCGGCACCCATTTTTTCCGCAATAGCTACAAGTTCTTGGATTGGTTTTTCTTTTAATTCAGTTAGGTTCATATTTTTTTAATTGGTTAGTTAGAATTGGTTATTTTTGAAAATAGTTATTTTTAATTTAATATATGAATACCGGTGAGTTATAGGTTCTCTTTTATAAAATTTGTTAACTCAGATTTAGTTAAAACTCCTACAGATGTAGCATTTAACTCGCCACTTTTGAAAATCATTAATGTAGGTATGCCTCTAATTCCATACTTTGGAGCAGTTGATGGATTCTCATCGATGTTTAGCTTTGTGAATTTAACTTTACCATCAAATTCAGGAGCAAGGTCATCTATAATTGGTCCTAATACTTTACATGGTCCACACCATTCTGCCCAAAAATCTATCAATACTGGTATTTCTGATTTTAGAACATCAGTTTCAAAACTATCATCTGTAATATTAAGTACTAAACTCATTATAAACCTTCCTCTTAATTATATTTATACTTTGAATTGAGTTGTGATTTGCCTACGAATATTAATATATTAGTCTGTTTTGATCATAAGTCAAGCTTTATTAAAATCACTATTCAGGATTAAATTTTTTCAATTCTAAGCTAAATCCATCACTACTATTTGAGAGTACAATGCATGATGCGCCACCCTGTGTTCTTGTTTTACCAGCAGCACCAGGATTGACAATATATGGTTTTTTAGCCATATCCAAGACATGATGATGTGTATGACCATATATAATAATTAACGCATCAGAGAAGGTATTTCTTAGTGAGTCATGATAATCAGGATAGTGCTTGTGACCATGAGTGACAACAATATTGCCAATAGGTGTACTTATAACTTCTATGTCTTTCAGATCACTATAATCATCATTATTACCGTTCACGGCATATAATTTTTTTGATGTAAGTTTAATATTCTCAAGTATTTCATAATCTAAAATATCTCCAGCGTGAATAACATAATCATCCTTTTTAATAATGTTATAAATAGCAGGATTTAAATAAGAATGTGTGTCAGACAATATTATTATTCTAAAGACGCTATCTTGTATAATATTCGGGCTTAATTTCATTGAGCTTACTTAATTAACTTTAGTACGATAATATGGCTCTAAAATATCGTTGCACCAAAGACCTTTATTGAATCATCTTCAATACCTAATACTAATCTACCTAGATATTCGCCTTCGACTTCTGAACTGGTTTGTTTGAATAGAACAGTTACATGTTCATTACGCCTTAGACAACCGCAAAACTCTCTCTCTTTGGATAGGCTCGTTAGCATTTTGTTAGCAGCCCATTGCTTACCTATCTCGACTTCATTTGCGCCAAATAACATTTCTTGAGAAAAATGTTTTGTGAAACCACCATAATCTTTTTTATTAGATGATTCCACAAGTCCATTCCAAATTGGATTAGCAATTTTTAAGATTTCTTCATCCGTCATTTCAACTAGATTCATAATTCACTCATATATTAAAAAATATATAACTAATTATGCTTTCTGCTCATCATCAACTTCATCATCAATAAGATGATATAGAGGAGCTTTTTCTAATTCAAATTTACCTGTCTTAGGATCACGTCTTGAAACAGTTAAGCAGTGCCAATTTTCATCATCCAATTTCAAGAAGTCGCCCCTGTAGTAATATCCAGGCCAACGTGTCTCTTCACGGAACATTGTATGCTCAGCAACACATTGAGAAACTAATGCACGATGCTTTAATTCCCATGCTCTCATTAATTGATGCAAGTCTTCTGCTCCAACATGCTCTAGATCTTCTTCTAAAATTCCAAGAAGTTCTAATCCACGCTTTAAACCAGCTCCATTAGTCATATAGTTAGTACCAATTCCACCTACATATTCATCCATTATTTTTTGGAGTCTCTGTAGACCTTGGATTGGTAATAAGTAACTTGGAGATACTGTACCTGCTGTAATTTCATTACGGCCAACTGTAAAGTTCTCAAGAGGTTTATAAATAACTTCTTTTAATTTTTCACATTGACCATCTGTCACAGTAATACCATTAGCACGGCCATCATTAATATATTGAACTGCAGCTTTAGCGCATAATCTACCCTCAGTGAAAGAGCCAGATGAGAATGCATGAGCTGTTCCACCAGCAGCATCACCTGCTGCAAATAGACCATCAATAGTCATCATTCTATTATATCCCCAGAAATATTCTGGTATTCCGCCAGAAACATCTTCTGGTCCACTCACCCAAGCACCTGAACAAGTAGCATGAGAGCCCATTACATATGGTTCAGATGTAGTTAATTCTGGATTTTGATATTTAGGGTCTATGTCTTGAGATGCCCAAACTACTGCTTGGCCAACTGTCATTCCTAAAAAGTTTTCCCAGCCGATAGTTTCTAAATGTGGGTCTTGGAATGCTTCCATAGTCACCATGTAAATAGGTCCTCTACCAGCCATTGTTTCCTGTATAAATGCATGATTCCTTAAGCATGTAGGTGTCGGTATATGATCAATATATTCCCCAACCATTTCTTTTGTTTGGTCATACCATGTTTTCTCATAATTATCACCATTTGCATTTTGTGTATACGTTTTTAGATGTAAAAAATATGCCCCTACTGGACCATATCCATCTTTAAATCTAGTTAAAACAATACGGTTTTCCATTTGTGTCATCTTTGCACCAACAGCTATTGGTAATGCGTATGCAGACCCGTTGCTCCATGGAGCATACCATGTACGACCCATACCTTCTCCTACTGAACGTGGTTTGAAAATATGAGATGCACCACCAGCTGCACATATTACTGCTTTAGCACGGAATACATAATGATCACCAGTACGCATATTGAAACCTGTTGCGCCACCTATTCTATTATCATTAGTTTCATCCATTAAAAGATGTGTAATCATTACGCGATTATAAATTTTGTCTGCTGATTTTTTTGCAGCTTCAGCTACGATAGGTTTGTAACTTTCACCATGAATCATAATCTGCCACTTACCCTCTCTCTGGTATTGACCTGTTTTTTCATTACGCATAAGTGGTAAACCCCACTCCTCAAACATATGAACACATGAGTCAACATGTCGTGCCATGTCGTACGCTAAATCTTCTCGGACCATTCCCATTAAATCATTTCGTGCATATCGAACATGATCTTCAGGTTGATTCTCATCCCATTGCATACCCATATAACAGTTAATAGCATATAGACCTTGGGCAACAGCTCCACTCCTATCGATATTAGCTTTTTCTGCACAGATAATTTTCATATCACGGCCCCAATATCTCGACTCAAAAGTAGCGCCTGTGCCTGCCATACCACCGCCAACAACTAAAATATCGCAATCTTCATAATGTGTTTTAAATTTAGCCATTAGTAGTACACTCCTTGTTTTAATTTACCAATTTTTTCCATTAGCGGGATACCTGTATCTGATACTGGAACTTTCCCAGTTTTCAAATAAGTTGGTTCTCCGTATAATTTATTATTAGCATGTGCATCCTTATTGGGTAAGTCTTTCTCAGCTAATTGAGGGATATGTTTGCCCCATGGTTTAGTAGTAATTGGTGATACGAAACTTTTCATATGCCCATTTCTAAACTTAATCTTCCAGCTGATCACTCCTTTTTCTTCTTCTCTAAGAACTCGGACTTTATGGCCCATTGGAGCAAAATCTGCATATCCACGAACATCAATTGCATTCTGTGGGCATGCTTTTACACAAGAATAACATTCCCAGCAAAAGTTGGGTTCAATGTTTACTGCACGACGAATAAGTTTATCTATATGCATAATATCTGAAGGACAGATATCTACACAATGTCCGCATCCATCGCATCTGGTCATATATACAAAAGTTGACATAATTTTTCTCCGTTAATCTATTTTAATTCTTTAATAATTCTGTGGTTCAGAACGTTTAATTCCCAAGCCAAATTGTTTTGGTAAATCTGCTGGTGCTGGAAGATCATCTCTCGAACCATCAGCTTCAGCTATATGTTTCTGGATAGCAGCACCTGGTTTATAAAACATATGTGCAAACTTAGACCAATATACTCCACCAAATAATATTACATTTGAAATAATGAACATAACAAAAAATAATGTGGCAAGCCCTGCTGAATTAGCTGATTGGAAATATGACCATAATAGGCCTAATGTTGACGTTCCTACTAGTGAGAGTACAAACAAATCAGCAAAAACTATTCTACTCCAACTATTACCCTCTGCTCGAACATCTACTCTTTGTATGAACCAAAACCAGTAACCACCAACACAAGTCATGATTGCGCCAACATGCCATAGCATTGGATATATTGTTGATGAAGAAGAAGTATTAAAAATCATTACTGCTGAAGCCACCCAGAATAGAATTGTCCCATACATTCCTAGTAGGTGAGTAACTCTTCTTGATACACCACAGAATTCTGCGGAGGTTGCAACATCATGAGCAAGAGTTTTGACAATAATAGATGCTTTTTCACCAGTACTTACAGTTGTTGTTGCAGATAATTTAGCTTTTTTAGCATTTTGAAAAAAGAATTTAACATTCTTTTTATGCATCATATCTAGAATCACACCACCAATAGTGAATATGACCATAAGTATTAAAAATCCTTGTATAGCATAAGATGGGATATTTAGTACATTTTCAGCAAATGGATTAGTTGTTATCATAATTTCTCCGGATTTAATAAGCTTAGATAGCTTGAGTTCTTTCTCTTGATTTAATAGGTTTTTCAGTAATTTTTAAGTTAGTAGGCAGAGATATCTTATCACTTACTGCGATTGTTTTGGTTCTATGTGTTACAGAGTTTCCAGTTACACTTTTAACATATTGCGACATAATCTCTCCATTGTTTATTAGTTGCTGAAAAAGATTATAATATATTCTTTATCCGTTTGGAATGCATTATTAGAAAATAAGTATATTCTTTTTAACCATGTAAACTACAGGGATTGGTAGTACTTCATTAATATTTCAGCAACTTCTTTTCTAGCGAATTCAGGAGGTAGCTCCTGTCCATTTGATAGCATTTCCCTAACTTTAGTACCTGATAGGAGCACAAAGTCATCTTTTGAATGATCTTTGGCATCCCTCATCATCACAACCTTGTTCAATTTCTTTGAGAATGCTGTATGGTCAGCTGAAAATATCTCTAACTTTAACGAATTTTTAACTACATCAAGCTCAAACACTTCTTGAGCATCAAAAGGCCCGTAGTAATCACCCACACCCGCATGGTCTCTTCCAACTATTAAGTGTGAACACCCGCAGTTTTGTCTGAAAACTGCATGTAAGAGTGCCTCTCTTGGTCCAGCGTATAACATATCAAAGCCAAACCCTGAGATTATGACCGTGTTTTCTGGAAAATATATCTCTACCATTTTAGCTATAGCTGAGTTTCTAATATCGCCTGGTATATCGCCTTCTTTTAGCTTTCCTAGAGTCATATGAATTAAAACACCATCAGCTTCCAAGCGATCTAAGGCCATTTTGCAAAGCTCTTCATGAGCTCTATGCATTGGGTTTCTAGTTTGGAAAGCAACTGTTTTGGACCAACCAGCTTTTACAAGCATTTCTCTAATTTCTGGAGCGGTTGCAAATGTTCCAGGAAAATCATTTGGAAAATAACTATAATTCAACACCTTAATATCACCAGATATTAAGGTATTGCCAAGACTTAAAAAATTTGCCACGCCAGGGTGGCTAGCATCTGTAGTTCCGAAGATTTTCTCAGCCATAGCTATAATTTCATCATTAGTGATGGTCTCAACAGCTGATATTTTTTGTATCGCAATTACTGGATTACCTTGCATATTTGGGTCTAGAAGCGCTATCTCGTCACCTATATTGAGATCTTTATCATCTTTTGTAAGATTAATAATCGGGACTGGCCAAAATAGACCCTCTGTTGTCAGCATATTATTTGCAACACTAATTGCATTTTTTTTATCCATAAATCCTGATAAGGGTGTGAAGTAACCGGCTCCAAGCATAACCACGTTTGCGGCTGCTGCGGAATTCAATAAAACTTTACGCATGTCCTTAGATGTATTAATTAGATCTTCTCTCTCGACAGAATCTTCAATATATAGTGGTTTAAGGGTGTCTGAGCCATGTGGTTCTATCAAATTTTTCATAAAATATCCATAGTTATTTAGTTAAATACCCATTGATTTACTGGGCAGACTAATACTATAATCAACGTTGCTCAAAAGTCAAAGGACTTATTGGGCATTGTATTATACATATTTAATCATAATTAAGAGGAAGTATTCAATTATGGAAAAAATTTTAGAAATAAGGGATGGATGTACTACTCCTACACAATTGCTAAAGAGTAAAGCATTTGCTCAATACTTAGATATTTATAAGAAACAATTTATAAAAGAATTAAAAAATCGTGAAAATACTGATCTCAAAGATGATGTGCTTCATAAAATTGAATATATTAATGGTATTGATGCTAATACTTATATAACCATTATAGAAGGGCAAACGCCTTTTTCAGGTAATGAATTAAAAGCCCATAGAGATTCTGTGAAATTTATTGATGGAGCATTTCATCACTACAGAACAAAATCCTATACGCGTCTTGTTAGACTTCATAATGAAATACTAGATGAAGGAACAGATGCTGAAATGATAAAAGATAATGTAACATTGAAAGCTGATAAACTTTCAGAACTAATTCTTGAGACAAGAAGAATTTTACTTATACGTGCCGGACTAGGTGACGGGGTAAGGAGAACAAAAGGACTAGAATGTCATCCCAATGTTGCCGTCGGTGAAATCTCAGGACATTTTATAAACTTACCAGGAGATTATTCAAGTTTAAGCCAAGTTCCAATGACAACAGCTGCTGATATGAGAACAGGCGTTTACTATACAACTCATGCTAACAAAAGAGCTTTTCCTTTTTACGCATTGGACCATAATCCGTTCAAAAATGATAAATTTATACCGGAAGATTATGTAGCTATTCCTTTTGAAGTAGGTGCTTGGAATATCCTATGTTACATACATAAATCAAGAGGTTGTGTCGAGATGGAGCCGGGGTTACTAAATCTCTTCCCATTCTCAGATGTTAAAAATATTACAGATAAACAACCAGATGGAATCTTTATATTTGGCTGTCCTGATTCAGATATGAATGATTTGGGTTATTATCATGATAAGGAAAATAATATACTGGTTGGCTTAATACCAAACCTAGATGATTGTAAATATTTTGGGTATGGTAAAAAACCAATCTTAACATTGCACAATGTCTTATGTATTCTTAATGGAGATTTACCTCTTCATTGTGGAGCAACAAGATATGTCGTTAGATTCGATGAAAATACAAATGAACCATATATCTTTGACTCATTTATAAAAGCAGATGATATGGGAAGAGCAAGGTTAGAAAAAAATGACGAAGACGAAGTTCCTTTTTTTTATGGGACAGAAACTGGAGCGTTTGCTTGCCTAGATGGCTTTAGTGAACATGCAAAAATGCAAATGGAAGGTCGTGAAATTGGATATAATAAGCATTCTGGAACTAATGCAAGACAAATTGTACCAGTTACAGAATATTCTGAAATATCGACAGGATCTGAGCTTGATATACTTTTATATCTAAATAACTATGAGCTAATTAAGCCTGGTGATTCATGTATGAAAACTGATTTAACTGCTGACGAAGTGCTAGAGCACTTTAGAAGTGGGGCTAGAGTAGCTGCAGGCAGTACACAGACTCATCGTGGTGATGTTGAGATTAGTTATTGGGCAAACCCGTTTCCATTGCTAAAAGATAAAGAATGGAAAGATCTTCCTCAACATGTTGATTTATGCCAAAGATTCGAAAAAATTGAAAAAAAATTCTGGAATAATTTTAAATCTCGTGCTGATAACGGCAAAATGAAACTAGGTTTAGCTCACAGCATGCTAATGGCTGGCGTTTATAAAGATAGTAGTAACGATTTGCTTAAAGAGTGTGGGTTCAATGATAGAGACATGGTTGAGCATGAAGGTCCTGAGCGTGCTGCTCATGACATGATTGAGTTAATCAAAAATACAGCTATTGAAAAACGTAAGTCTATTGGTGATGCAAGTTTAAAAGAAGTAGATGTTACTGTAGCAACAATAGGCGATAGCAGAACTGGTAAATCAGAAATGGCTGAAAAGATGGAAGGGGTTCTTAATATGAGTCTTATCTAAAGACTTATATTTGAAAGTATTTAAGCCTTAGATCGAAGAAACTCTAGCTGGGCTTGCTCTCTATCATATTGCGTCGCTTCTCTAACATCTAGAATTTTAATTTTATATAAGAGCGACTTACCAGCAAGGTAATGATTGCCATCCAAGACTATTGTTTTATCATTAATTTCTGTAACTTTAAAATCTTTTGTGTCACCTGACTTACTCACGAATGCAATAGTTTCATCTACCTTTCTAAATTCATCTGGGACATTTTCGAGGTTATCACTTATAACCAATGATGGGTCATATTGACCAAAACCATCTTCGGGTTTTACTTGGACTTCTATCTCATCCCCAGATATCTTGCCTTCGAGAGAGTTTTCAATTATCGGGAGTAATTTCTTACCTTCACCATGAATATGAGTTACTGGATTATCAATTTTTTCTAGGAGTTCTGATTTATCATCATAGAGCTCATAAGTTAACACCACGAACATATCTTTAGTAATTTTAATAGATTCCATACTTATCCTTGAATAGTTTGTACTATATTAATATTCTATAATAGAATTAACAATAGCTTACTGGGTAGAAATTTAAATGAAAAAATTAGGTAAAATCGTAATACTGGGTGGGACAGGATTTATTGGATCACAATTATCCGTTAAGTTATCACCTCTATGCAATAAACTTAGTGTCCTAACCAGAAATGTTGAGGCTAATAAAGATTTAAAGCTCATACCTAATCTAGAATTGATTCATGCAGATGTATTAGATGAAAGAAGCCTGAATGCTGAACTCATTGATTCGAATATTGTTATTAATACTATTGGTATCCTAAATGAAACTGATGATGAAAATACATTCAAAAATTTACACTATGAATTAATTAAGAAAATATCTAATGCAATAAAGCGTAATAAAATCAAACGCTATTTACATATAAGTTCTCTTAATGCACATCCAAACGCACTAAGTCAATATTTAGTTACTAAAGGCCTTGCTGAAAATTATATCAGAGATAATATGAATTATTATTGTAATACGACAATTTTTAGACCATCTATTGTATTCGGAGAACATGACTCCTTTTTTAATAAATTCTCGACTATTCTGAAATTTTCTCCTATTTTCCCTCTTGCTTGTCCTAATTCAAAATTTATGCCTATTTATGTGAGTGAGTTAACAGATTTCATAATAGATTCTATTAGCGATAGTTCATCATATGGTAAATTATTTGATGTAACCGGGCCAAAAGAATATACATTTAGAGAACTTATAAATATCACACTAAGTGCATTAAAAATTAAAAGAATTATCATTCCTTTGAATTATGGCTTATCTAAGTTACAAGCTAATATTTTTCAGAGGCTGCCAGGACAATTATTTACATTAGATAACTTTTTATCTTTACAAGTCGATAGTTGCAGCACAGAGGGCCTCAAAGGTAAATTGTCAATTGAGGATATTGTGCCAGGATATTTAAATATTACATTAAAACAGAAACATTTTGAAAATCTAAGAAAGAAAGCAGGCAGAAGTGAATGAAAATTTATTTGGTTGGCGGTGCTATCAGAGATCAATTGTTAAACATACCAGTAAAAGATCGTGATTGGGTTGTTGTTGGATCAACACCTGAAGAAATGCGTGCAAAAAAATTCAAACAAGTAGGCAAAGACTTTCCGGTATTCATAAATCCTAAAACAGGTGAAGAATATGCTCTTGCAAGAACTGAGAGGAAATCAGGTCATGGTTATGCAGGATTTGAGTTTGATACTAACCCCAATGTTACACTTGAAGAGGACTTGTCTAGAAGAGATTTAACTATCAATGCAATAGCACAAGATGAGGATGGAAACCTCATTGATCCATTCAATGGGCAAGATGATATAAAAAATAAAAAATTAAGACATGTCTCTGATGCATTCTCTGAAGATCCTTTAAGGGTTTTAAGAGTCGCAAGATTTTATGCAAAATTTTCTGGAGATTTTGTGGTTGTTCCAGCAACAGTTGCTAAAATAAAAGAAATTGTTGAAAGCGGAGAACTAGAACATCTAACGCCAGAGAGAAAGTGGCTTGAAATATACAAGGCAGCTGAAAAGGACTTAGGATTTTTCTTCAATTTTTTAATTACTCATAATGCTAGAGATAGATTATTTCCTGAAATTCAAGATGAACCTCATAGTTCGCCTAATTCACCAATGTGCCCTGAAGATGCGACCAAAATTGAACGTATCTCAGTTGCGTTATGTAACTGGATAAGAAATCCTGAATTAATTGAATCTTTTTGTCAAAATCTAAAAGTGCCAAATGAATACAAAAGCTTAGCATTATTATTATCAAACTGTTATGAAGAATATGTTGGATATCTACCAAATTGCATTGAGGAGTATGATTCGCTTTTATCTATCATAAAAAAAATAGATATTCGTAAAAAAGACAGATTAAACTCGTTTATGCGATGTGCATATCAGGATGCAGATAGAACACCTGATATGAAAATACATAAGATTTTTTTTGATAATTTAATTAAAAATATAAACAACTTTAAACTAAGTGATGAAAACCAAAAAAAGCCTGGTCTTGAAATTAAAAAAATTATTGAAAATGCACATATAGAAATTGCACAAGATGCGATAAGATATTTCTTAAATAAATCCGATTAAAGCTATACCTAATATTAATCTATAAATAATATATGGAGTAAAAGATATTTTATTTATCGTCGATATAAATAGATGGATAGTAATGTATGAAAAGATGAAAGATAAAAACATTCCTAATAAATGTTCATTTAAAATTTCAATATTTCTGATTTCATATAACTGCATAGATTGATATACAGTTGCCATAAAAATAGCGGGCATAGACAATAAAAAAGCAATCTTAATAGAATCCTCTCTGCTAAAGTTTACTAATAATGCTGCTGTAATGACAATACCTGATCTTGAAACGCCTGGCATTATAGCTAATGTCTGCATTAAGCCAATAAAGATAATGGTAAAAATACTAATATTAGTTAGATTGGTTAGTTCTTTTTTTTGCTTATAATCAGCAAAATATAAAATAACTGCAAATAATAAAGTCATCAAAGCAATAGAGTCAACAGAGCGCATATTTGCAGAGACTATATCAATAAATAACAAGCCTATAATTGGTAGCGGTATAGAGCCAATTAATATTAACTTAAGATAATCTAGACCCTCATTGGTTAGTGATAATATTTTATTAACCTCATTTCTGTAATAGATTAGGATAGCAATCAAAGACCCTGTGTGAAGCGCAATATCAAATCCTACCCCCTGATCATTTAAACCCAATATATAGGTTGTGAGTATTAAATGAGATTGACTCGATATAGGTAAGAATTCTGTTATACCTTGTATCGCTGATAATATTAATATATGTATAAATTCCATATTAAAGCTTATGTATGTGATTAAATTCTTTGGTAGATAAGAGCGGGATATTTACATTTTTTTTCATTACTAGAACTTTAAATATTTCACCCATTGTATTTGGCAAAAGAATATTTTTCAATCTGTTTAATTCATCTAACTTTTCCATATCGGACAATTTCTTACTTTGAAATAAATCTAAAATACCTAAATTTATTAAAAAATTAGATTGCGTAAGATAACCATCAACGTTTATATCCAATCTTGAGCAAATATTACTTAGGTGTGAAAAGTTTACAAAAGATGATAAATCTTGTTCGCCTATATTAGTCATTGGGTTAAAGTTTGACTGATGTTTATGCGCGCAAACTAAAGTTCCTTCATTTCTATCTCTCAAAAAATACTCTTTACTATTATATCCATAATCTATTGAAAATATTACACCAGATTTTAAAACTTTATCTAGAGATTCCATCCATTTCATATAATTTAGATTAACTTCACTTATATAATTGTTTTCAAAAAATATTTCATGACCATTCTTTGCTAGACATAACTCATTTATTAGTTTAGGTGATGCGCTTTTCCAAATATATTTATACTTATCATTATTCATTCCAATATATAAACATTCAATGTTGTCATTCACAATTTTGAACCTCTCTGTAGGTAAAGCATCAAAGAACTCATTGGCTATTACCAAGCCATTCATTGAAAAGTTTTCTAAAGAATTTTTCCATTCGAACAAGTTATATAAATCAGGGATAGCATTTTTAATATTATTTTTTTGTAATTTAATTAAGTTAGTAGATATCTCTAGTAGTACATATTTATTAGGTAAGCATTTATTTTTTTTTAAGTTTTTTAAAAGATTTATCGCTAGACTCGCGTCTCCACCTCCCAGTTCTATAATGATGAGATCTTCGTTAGTGTTTGATTTGAGATTAATGAACTCATTAGAAATAGATTCCCCAAATAAAGTTGAATTTATAGGAGAAGTTACAAAGTCACCTTTTTTACCAAATATTTGCTTTTTACTTATATAGTAGCCATAATTTTTATGATATAGAGATATATCCATAAACTCAGAGAAAAGTATTTCACTCTCTTTATTAATTTTATCTGTTAAATATGACTCTATTAATGATTTCATAACTTATATATTCTTAATTATAGTGTACATTTTTTAATTTACCCTTAATATATATCTATGGCTATAACTAGAACAGTTTTTATTACTGGTGGAGCAAGAAGGATTGGCATGGCTGCTGCTAAGTATCTTCATGCATCAGGTTATAATATAATTATTACTTATAATAAGTCTGGCCTTGAGGCTAAATCTCTATCAAAACGTCTAAATAAGTTAAGGCCAAATTCATTTGCTACTATTAAAGCAAGTTTTACCTCAAAAAAAATATGCTCACTCATTTACAAGAAGGCTATTAAAATTTTTGGGAGGGTTGATGTTTTAATAAATAATGCTTCTAAGTTTTACCCAACTAAAATAGCTAATATAACTGAAAAATCATGGTTTGATATAATTGATACTAATCTAAAAGTTCCATTATTTTTATCTAAGGAATTCTATCCAGAGCTAAAAAAAAGAAAGGGTTCCATAATAAATATAATAGATATACATATAGATCCTCCTTTGAAGGATCATATCATTTACAATATTAGTAAGGCGGGCTTATTAGCCTTAACTAAAACACTTGCTAAAGATTTGGCTCCTAATGTTAGAGTAAATGGTGTATCTCCAGGTGCTATAATGTGGCCTGAAGCAGATATTAGTAACACAAAAAAAAAGAAAGAAATACTCTCACGGATTGCTCTAAGACGTTCAGGTGAACCGAATGATATTGCCAAAGCAATACTGTTTCTAATACAAGATGCTGGTTATGTTACTGGACAGAATATCAACATAGATGGTGGCAGAAAACTAAATATGTAATATTATGGGTGGCTAAATAATATTGGTATAATTAGTAAGCTACTAAGGACTAATGTTACTGGTATCCTTATATAGTAAATTATAGAAAAACTAATTTTATTATTCAAATAACTAAAATAATCAATAAATAATTGGAATAGCAAGAAAGATACGACTGCTAAAAACAGGACATCTTGCTCATAGCCCAATACATTCAAGACCATAATGAAAAATGCAACTAAACTAGGTATAAATCCATAGATAGTGTAGATGACATAATTATTCTTAAAGTCCCAATTAATAGCACCAATAAATGTAATTATTATCAAGGTATTATACAGCATGATATCATATATGATTTCCGGGCTTAGTGCTTCTATAAAAAATAAATCTATTAACAAATAAAAATAGGGTATTAAACCTAAATAAGAAATTACGCACTGTGCTAAAAAATTCATAGTTATAAATCAAGATTAATTCTTGAAATTATTTGCTTTTCAATATCGTGTTTTTTCATTATTTCAGAATGCGATATTTTTAATTCTGGATGTATTAAATCAGGAGCTATATCTATTAATGGGGTTAATACAAAATCATACTCGATTATCTCTTTTCTGGGTATTTTAATCTTATTATTAGAAATGATAAGATTATCATAATATAAGATGTCAATATCCAAAGTTCTAGAGCTGAATTTAGTTTCATTAAAGTGTCTTCCATGATCATTTTCGATAGAGTTTAAGTGAGACTTTAAATCGTATATTTCTAGTTTTGTTGTGAATGAACAAACAAGATTGTAAAAATTAGGCCCATTAAAGCCCATGGACGATGTCTCATATATAGGCGAAAGTATAATTGCTCCATAAGACTTTCTTAGTTCATCTATGCATGATTTAATATTAGTTTCTTTATTAAGATTGCTGCCAATGCCGATATAGACTTTATGAGTCATCTCTATTCCTTTCAATGATTACTCCGACCTCTTTTGAACCTGTTACGGCACCCAGTTTACTGAACCTTCCTTTAACATGTGTAATATTGAAATCTCTAAATATCATTTTAATTGTTTCTTCAGCTAATGTTTCTATTAAGAAGAACTCGCTTTCTTGAATTAAAGCCTTGGTTTTCTTAGCTACAGCTTTATAATCAACAGTATATTCTATGTTTTCAGACTCAGAAGCCTGCTTTATCTCTGTTCCAAGCTCTAAATCGATACAGACAACTTGTTTAATTTTTCTCTCCCAATCATAAATACCAATTACAGTTTCTATGCATAATTCCTTTATAAACACTATATCCATCATCTTTTCCTGTGTTATTTTTTTATATATATATTGTATATGAATACGTTTCTGATATCATTATTGAGTTTGGAGAATTAAAGTGTCTAAAATTTGTCAGATTACAAAAAAAGCGGTTATGTCGGGAAATAATGTCTCGCATGCCAAGAATAGAACAAGAAGAACATTTGAACCTAATCTTCATATGCACAGACTTTGGTCTGAAGCACAAAATAAGTGGATTAAGCTAAAACTATCATCTAAAGGTCTCAGAATCATAGATAAATATGGTCTCGATAAGGCTCTAGAAAAATACGATATTACATAAGACCATGAGAGAAAAAATAAGATTAAATTCATCAGCTGGAACAGGTCATTTTTATACTACTACGAAGAATAAAAAGACTATGCCTGATAAGCTAGAAATCAAAAAATTTGATCCAACTATTAGAAAATATGTAATGTATAAAGAAGGGAAGATTAAATAGTCTACTTGATTACTTTATAACCTTTCAAGCTATTGGAAAAATCAATTAAACAATCGATACCTTCATTTTGAGCTTCATCTCTCCAGGCATTTATAGTCTCAATAAAACTTTCATGTTTTAAGTTTCTTGAATGTAAAATATCAAAAAGTTTATTCTTTAAATTGTAAGCAGTTTTTAAAGCAACAGATTTTTTAAATATCTCATCCAAAGTTACTATTTCCTGGTTAGATATCCTGTGAGGCTCTCTTACCAAAGACGGTTTAGAACGTTTTAGAAGAGTTTTGAATTCATTACTTGCTTGCATAGATTCTTGTTTTAATAATGGGCTCAAAACAGTCTTTGTATAATTTGTAATAACTGTTAACTTTGATCTCAATAATGCATAACCTGTCTCAGAATCAAGGGTCTCACTCGGATCATTAACTACTGTTTTAGGTGCCAACCTTTTTACATTTATCTGACCTATGGCTGAAAATATTTTAATATATAACCACCCAATATCAAATTCCCACGGTTTTAATGAAAACTTAGCAGCTGTTGGAAACGCATGATGATTGTTATGTAATTCTTCTCCACCTATCAAAATTCCTACTGGAGCCATATTAGTAGAATCATCGCTAGTATCATAGTTCCTATATCCCCAATAGTGTCCTGCCCCATTTATGCCACCGGCTGCAAATATAGGAGTCCAGGCCATTTGAATAGCCCAAATTATAATACCAACAACTCCAAATAATAAAATATTACCTATAAATAAAATTAATATACCTTGATTATTTCTTCCCGTATAAACATGTTCTTCTACCCAATCTTTAGGGCAATTTTGAGAATATTTCGATATAGTTTCAGCATTATTTTTTTCATCATGATATAAGTCAGCACCACGTAATAGTACATTCTTAATGCCATAAAATGCAGGGCTATGCGGATCATCGATTGTCTCAACTTTTGCATGATGCTTGCGGTGTATAGCCACCCAGTCAGCTGTTCTCATTGAAGTTGTTAGCCATAGCCAAAATCTAAAGAAATGTCCTAAAGCAGGCTTAATTTCAATGGCAGAATGACATACTCCCCTATGAAGATAGAGTGTTATTGCCACAATAGTTATGTGGGTTACTATAAGTGTATAAATTACATAGCCAATCCATGTAAACTCTACTATTCCATTAATTATTATGTCTATCATTTTTATATATTTAAGATTAGATTCATCATATGATACATTTAAAATTATGTCCAATAAATACCTATTATAATGCCTGAATTACCTGAAGTAGAAACAGTAGTTAATGCTATTAATAAATCTCTTAAATCCATGACAATTGGTAAGTTTATTATTATGAATAGCAAGTTAAGATGGGATATAAATAAAAATATTCCTGATGTAGTAAAAAATAAAAATATACAAAATATTTACAGAAGAGGCAAACATATCATCTTAAGATTAGATGATGGGTACTTGATTATACATTTAGGGATGACGGGTATTATAAAATTTATAGGTCAGATGGACTTAAACAGTATTGGGAAACATGATCATTATGAAATCCATTTGAAAGATAAAACAATCTTAAGATACAACGATGTTAGAAAATTTGGATCTATCCATTGGGTAAAAAATCTTAAAGATCATTTCTTGATTAAGAACCTTGGACCTGAACCACTGTCACAAGAATTTGATGGTGAATATCTAAAAAATAAGTGCAGAAATAGAAATACTGCGATTAAAAACTTAATTATGAATCAAAATATTGTAGTTGGGGTCGGGAACATTTATGCTTGCGAAGCACTATTTTTGTCATCTATTAGACCTCATAGGAAGTGCAAATATGTCACTCTTAAACAATGCGATGAGTTAGCTAAATCTATCAAATTTGTATTGAAAAAGTCTATTAAATCTGGAGGTACAACTTTAAAAGATTTTAAAACCTTAGATGGTACTCCGGGGTATTTTAAACAAAAACTTATGATTTATGGTTGTGATATTTGTAAATGTGGGACAATGGTAAAAAATATTAAACTCTCGGGAAGATCATCTTTTTACTGCAGCATATGCCAAAAATAGTCAAGAATACTTTTTACGAAGTGCTTTTAATACATCCTTGTGGACAAACTTCTCTAATTTACCATTATGTCTAGCAATATCTTTAATAATGCTTGAGGATAAAAATCCAAATTCTTCAGCAGGACTCATAAACACACTCTCAATACTAGGTTCCATTGACCTATTCATGCTGGCTAACTGGACTTCGTATTCAAAATCAGAAACAGCTCTAAGACCTCTTAGTATCACTGTAGCAGAATAATCTTTTGCAAACTGCACCAAAAGTTTATTCAATGGATATACTTCAATTTTTTTTTCTTCAGAGAAAATATTTTTTATAAAATCTATTCTCTCGATAACAGAAAATAATGTTTTCTTTTGAGGATTCTCTGCAACAGCGATGATTATTTTATCAAAGACTTTACAGCCTCTTTTGGCTAAATCTGTATGACCGTTAGTTATTGGGTCAAAAGTCCCTGGATATACTGCTATTTTTTCCATCAGTTTTCCTTAATTTTAGCTATCGTATAACTTACATCACCAATATTCAAATCTTTTAATACATTATGTGTCTTAGTTATTATAGACACAAGCTTTTGATTATAATCTTTTTTCCTCTGTTCATAGTATATGTATGTATTTTTACTTAAATAACTTAATTCATCTAAGGTGATAATGCATTTTTCTAACAAGTCACTACTATACGGAGGGTCTAAAAAAATTAAATCATACTTTGATTCATCATTATTTCTTAGATATTGTAAAGCATCTATTCCAAAAATCTCATAATTATCTATGCCTAATAACGAAAATTCCTGTTTTATTCTCTTATAAGATTTCTTGTCATTTTCAACTAATATAGATTTTTTGATACCTCTAGATATAGCTTCTGCAGATAAGATTCCGCTCCCAGAAAACAAGTCTAAACTGGTCATATTTTTATGTATGTTGACTACATTGAATATAGTCTCTCTGATATACGATTTTGTAGGCTTTAGCGAATCATTGCCATCGAATGAAAGATATCTGGATTTTAAGTGCCCAGCAGTAATTCTGATCTTTTTGTTTGCCAATTAATTATTACCAACTGTAGTAACTAATATTTTATCAAAGTCCAGGTCAGATTTAAGAGAAGATATTATGCTTTCTTTTGTTACAGAATTAATGCCTTTGATATAATTTTCAAAATAATCATCATGCATATCATAGTAATTTATAGCAGACAAATTTCTGAGCATTTTTTTATTAGTATCTAATCTGGATTCAAAACTTTTTAATAATCCAGTTTTTGCTTTTTGAATAGTTTGATTACTAATATCAAATATTTCTAATTTATTTATTTCATTCTTTAATATATTTAGTGCTTTCTTAGTATTTTTTGTTTCTGTTTGCATCCCAATCTTAAGGATACCGATATCATTATAAGGTAATAAGTAACTATATACGGAATAAGCAAGTCCATTTTTTTCTCTAATTTCCTGCATGAGCATTGAGCCAAAACCACTTCCCCCAAAAATATAATTAGCGACTAACATATTATAATAATTCTTATGTTTTCTTGTTATTGAAGGGATATATATTGATATATGAGTCTGATTACTATCATGACTAATATTATTTAACATACCGTTCCCTTTATAATTTAGTTTATTTATAGTGGAAATATTTTTTTTATGAACTGGTATATTATATAAAGACCTTGAAATAAAACTTGCTGCTTCATTTTCATTAATATCTCCGACTATACTTATTTTAATATTATTTATATTAATTATATTTTTGAGGTGTTTTTGAATATCAGCAATATCTATATCTTCAATAATATTCTTATAACCAGAAACAGGATGGGAATATCCAGTGCCAGTAAAAAACTCTTCATCTGCCTTGTATGCAATGATCGATGCTGGGCTTAAATCTCTAGAAATTATATCATTAATGATTACTTCTCTAGTATACTCTAGAGATTCAACATCTAAATTATCAGCTTTTAATATTTCATTTAATTTATTTGAAACAAAATCTATATTATAACTATTCTTTATAAATCTAATCGATAAAGAACTTGAGTCACGATTCACAGATGAGCTATATGATGCGCCAATCTTTTCAAAAGAATGAATAATTTTCTCTTCATTAATTTTTTGTTGGTGAAGGAGCTCAATAGAGTAATTTGTTATTCCTTTGAGACTACCATCATCTTTACTGCCACTATTAATAGATATCTCTATATCAACTATTGGTAATGAGCTTTCCTGGATTAGTAAATAGTTTGTATTTGTTTTCACAGCTTCTATATTAGGATGTGACATGCCATATGTGCTAAACAAAGCAATAAAAATCCAGAAAATATGAAATACTTGTTTCATGACGTAGGCTCAATCAAAGAGTAGATATAATCACTGCTAATTATTATTTCAGCTGCATCAATTAAATCATCTTCTGTTATGGAATTAATATCATTGATATATTCATCTAATAAACGCCAGTCAAAATTTTTTGCTTCTAACATACCAACTTTCATAGCTTGATAAAATACTGAATCAAACTCATAAATCTTATTGGCTAATAATCGAGACTTTGTATCTGACAACTCACTCCCTTGTAGACCACCTTCTATAAATTCAGAAAATTGATTTAGAAGAGCAGTTTTTAAATACTCCGGAGATACCCCTTTTCTAGGAGAGCCACCAAGAGTTATGAGGCCACTCTTTCTTGAATATGAATCGTAGGATATGAACGTATTTAAGGCAATTCTGTCGTTATCTATTAAGTTTTTAGTGAACCTTGAAGATAGACCCCCATCCATTAATTCTAAAAGTATCTCCATTGCATATAATTTTTTTTTAACATTGAGACTAAAAGACTGACTTTTAAATGATAGTAAAATTACAGGTTCAGATACTTTATCTTCAACTGATATAGGATTGAATGATGTTTCATGATTATCAGCTTGCGAATAATCCAGTACCTTGCTTCCTTTATAACTTCCATAATATTTTTTAATTAAATATTTTGCATTAGCTGAATCAAAGCTGCCAGCAAGTATGAGAGTTGCATTGTTAGGAGTATAAAAGTTTGTATACCATTTTTTTAAATCATTAATTGTAATATTATCTAAATCTCTCATTGACCCAATAATTGGTATACCATAACCATTCATACCATATGCTTGTAATCCTATTTTTTCAAAAACTTTTGAAACAGGCTTATCATCTGTTCTAAGTCTTCTTTCTTCTTTAACCACATCAACTTCTTTTTTAAACTCTTCTTCAATAAAGATTAGATTAGTCATACGATCCGACTCAAGCTTTAAGGATAGCTCTAAATAATCTTTATGTACCTTTTGATAATATCCTGTAAAATCTCTTCCTGTAAATGCATTTTCTGATCCCCCTACCTCTTTAATTTTTTTTGAAAATTCACCTGGGGAAGTATTCTTTGTACCTTTGAACATCATATGTTCTAAGACATGAGAAATACCAGAGATACCTTTATACTCATAACTCGATCCAACTTTATACCAAATACTAGAAACTACTGTTGGACTTCTATTGTCCTCAATCAGTATTACTTTTAATCCATTATCTAGAGTATATTCCTCTATCCTGTCAGAAAAACTCATATTAGATTCTACTAAGGATGGCATTATACCCATTAAAAAAATGGTATTGAAAAAGAATAATTTGACGATATTATATTTCACAATAAGATTATAACAAAAAATTATACATACATAATATCCTTTTTAATTAGGGTTTAATTGACATATATATTGATAAATAGCTTAGAATATTAAGAAATATAGCTAAAAACATACTTTATAACCTTGAATACCTTAAATTAGCCATTATAATTAGCTTGTAGGAAGAATACTTATGAGTAATATACTTATGGAAAATTTGCCAGCTGAACTGTCATTAGGCCTAGAGTCTGGTGATTCTTTAGATATTTATCTTAACCAGTTAAGAAAAACACCTCTGCTATCAAGAGAGGAAGAAATATCTTTGTTTAAGAAACTAAATTCATCTGATGATCTAGATGCAGCAAGAAAATTAGTCTTAGCACATCTGAGGTTTGTTGTTCATGTCGCTAAGACATATAAAGGATACGGATTACCACTTCTAGATTTAATACAAGAAGGAAATATTGGTCTAATGAAAGCTGTAAAGAGATTTGACCCAGATAAAAAAGTTAGACTGCTGTCTTTTGCGATTTATTGGATTAGAGCGGAAATACATGAGTTTGTAATTAAAAACTGGAGAATGGTGAAAGTTGCAACAACAAAAGCTCAGCGAAAATTATTTTTTAAACTAAAAAGCAAAAAAACTCATACATCTTGGTTAACAGAGACTGAAAAAAAAGATATTGCCAACGAGTTAGATGTAAAACCAGAAACTGTGACACAAATGGAATCTAGGTTAAGTGGGAAAGATGTGTCATTCGATCCATCTGATGATGATGAAATATCCCCAGCCACATATATGAGTAATAATGATTTAAATCCGCTTGAAAAACTAGAATATGAAACTGAGTGTTCTGATAGTCTTCATAGATTAGAAAATGCTATGTCTAAACTTGATGACAGAAGCAAAGATATAATAAGTCAGCGTTATCTATTGGATAACAAAAGTACTTTAAATGATTTGTCTAAAAAGTATAACATATCAAAAGAACGAATTAGACAGATTGAAAGTAAATCCCTTAGTCTTCTAAAAGATACTATCTTATTAGCTTGAGCTAAATCTAGCCTGCAGATAAATACCAAAAATGATCAAAGAGTAATAGTGCGAAAAGAATTGCAAGATAAGTTATTGAATATTTAAATAGCGCAATAGCTTGTGAGTGAGACTTGCTGGTCATTAGAATGTAAGAGTCTATGACAAACTTGAGGCCAATTAAGACAATACCAGTCAAATATATAAAACCTGATAAACCTAAAATATATGGAAATAATGTGATACAAAAAAGAAGTATTGAGTATAAGAATATATGCAATCTTGCAAAATCTTTACCATGTGTTACTGGCAACATTGGTATATCTGCTTTTTTATAATCTTCATATTTATATACCGCCAATGCCCAAAAATGTGGTGGGGTCCATAAAAAAATAATTAAGAAAAGAACTAATGGAAATGGCTCAATTTGATTAGTAATGGACGTCCAGCCAAGTAATGGCGGCATAGCTCCAGCAATTCCACCAATTACAATATTCTGTGATGTTAAATTTTTTAGATAAACAGAATATATTACAGAATATATAATGATTGATAACAATGTTAATAATGCAGTTAAAGTGTTAACAAACATATATAACATTGTTATTGATGTTACAGATAAAAATAGAGCAAAATATATTGCATGTAGCGGCTTTATAGATCCGTTTACTAAGGGGCGAGATTTTGTTCTATCCATGATGGAGTCAATCTTCTGATCAACAACATGATTAATTATAGCAGCTGCTGAGGCTGCCAACCCTATGCCTAAGCTCGCAAATATTATCAACTCATAATTCAGATTATTTTGATGTGCTAATAACATTCCAACTATAGCTGTGAACATTATCAGTAAATTGACTCTAGGTTTTGTGAGAGTAATGAATTCTCGTAATATACTTAAAAAGCTATTCTGGGTATATGTTGATGAATTTAGCATGAGTAGATTTTATCACCTTTGTGGATGATATGTCGAATAATATAACAGTGTTATCATGCTCATTAGAAGTATTGAGGCATTGACTGTATGCAGTACAGCAATATTAATTGGAAGGCTATATATAACATTACTGATTCCAAGGATAATTTGTAAAACAAAAACTAGTAGCGCTATTATGCTTATTAGCTTGATAGTAGTATTTGATTGTTTAAAGAATATATACGCAAATAGGTATAAATATAATGCTGTTAATAATAGTGCCCCAAAACGATGTGTAAAATGAATAGCTACCTTCGCATTATATGCTAATGGTGCTAACTCATAATTAATATCTGGTAGATTAAAAACAGTAAACCCCTTTTGATAATCCATATTAGATGGCCACCATGAATTATCACATTTAGGAAAATCAGTACAAGCTAGTGAAGCATAATTTGTGCTTGTCCAACCTCCTAAAATAATTTGTATCACTAACCCAGTTATACATAATATTAATAAAATAATTAACTTCTTATCAATTAAAGCTAAGAATTTACTGCCTTGTATTAGTAACCCATTCCATAATAATAATGTTGCTGTGGACATACCAAGTACTAAATGAGTTGTAACTATTGTTGGCTTAACTAACTCAGTCACAGTTAACATGCCCATGATTGACTGTATAATAATAAGAGTGGATAAGGCAATTGGAAATATTATTGATACATGTTTAGCATATCTAATTGTGAGATATGATATGTAAAACACAAAGATACCTAAGATTCCGGCGAGATATCTATGAAACATCTCACGCCATGCTTTGCCAGTATCAATGGAAGCGTCAGGATATAACTCTTTGGCTTTCATAATTTCAGTATCAGTCTCAGGGGTTCCTAAAATACCATAACAACCGGGCCAGTCTGGGCAACCAAGACCTGCATCAGTTAATCTAACCCAAGCCCCTACCGATATTACAACTAGTGTATATAGCGCGCCAAAGAAGCATATATTTCTCAAAGTATCTAGAGACATAATTACCCTACTCGTGAAAGTTTAAATAATTTTTTTATATCTTTAAGGAGTTTTTTTCCATCAAAATTATTATCATACCTAAGTATAACATTACCGAGTGGATCAATTAATAAAACTGCATTTTTATTATTAGATACTTCTTTAATCAAAACATGAATTTTATTAGGTTTATTTTTTATAATAAGAAGGTCTGGATAATTTTCTAATAAATTAGTCTTCACAGAGTTACTTAACAAATTATTAGATAAGAAAATCCTTTTTAATCTATCCATATCTTTTCCTAATGCAGTATTAACCTGTCGCATTAAATATATGCTTTCGAAGCACTCTTTATCGCATTTAGTGTTTGAATAATAAAGTAAAAGCCATTTTCCATTTGGTAGAGTTTTATTATCAACTATTATATTGACATCACTAATATTAACCATTGGGATAATTAAATCACCATAATTAGTTGTCGCATAGTCTTTGCCAGGGGAATAGTCATCCAGCATAAGATAAGAAATAATGAACGGTAAAATAAAAATTGATACTATAATTGTTAGTTTAAGCTGGCCTCTATTCATTAGAATTTTCCTTCCTCATTAAAATTACCATAAAAATAAAACCTATAATCGAAAACAGAAACCACTGTCCAGCATACATGTAGTGCTTGAGCTCTGGATTCTCACTAATAATATTCTGAATATCATAAGAGTTAACTTGTTTTTGATTCATTATTATAACATATGGCTCTACATCCATCTGTAGCAGTTCAGCTATTTTTTGAATCTCAATGTTTTGTATTATTAATGGCCATGATGATGTATAGCTATCATCAGCTAAATCATAAAAGTTATCATTATAATAATAAACATATCCTGCGATAGACTCCGTTGTGCTTTTAATTGATATGTTTGGTAAAAACTGTCTTGAATTATTATAAAGCCATCCTCTATTGATTAAGATAATTTTTTCATTAACTACTAAAGGAGTAATTACTTCATAGCCAGCTCTTTTTTCAAAAACTTTATTATCAAGCAGGAATTGCTTGTCGGTAATATACCTGCCATTTATTATAGTTCGGGTAAACTGATCAGGATATTCTTCCAAGTACTTATAATCAATAGGAGAATTTTTTAACTTATCTGTAAAAGCAGTATATATTACCTGCTTCTCATTACCTCTATCTATTTGCCAAAAACCCAAGAAGACGCAAATCATGATTAGTGGTAAAAAAAATAATAATTTAATAGTTTTAGTCATTTATTTTTTGTATGCTAAATACATATAGTTTTTCTATCTAAAATGAAATATATAATATTAATATTACTAGCGCTAATCATTTATAATCTTACAGCAGGTTTTTTTTATATTATTAAGGACAAGAAACCATCTACGCGTGGTTTTAGTTCATTGAGGACTAGGGTTATTCTCTCTGTGTTGTTATTTACTATGTTAATAATAGGGTATTATTTAGATTTAATAAAACCCCACGGAATCTGACTTAGAGCCAATATACAAATACAAAAAGTCCTAGCCACACTACATCAACAAAGTGCCAATACCATGCTACAGCTTCGAAACCAAAGTGATTATCACCAGAGAAATGACCGTTTATACATCTAAATAATATAACAGTTAGCATGACTGCTCCTAATGTTACATGGAAGCCATGGAAACCAGTCAACATATAGAATGTTGACCCATAAATACCTGATGTCATTTTTAAATTTAAGTCTGAATATGCATGCATATACTCATATGCTTGAAAACCAACAAAAATAAACCCTAACAACACAGTCATTATAAGACCATAGATTAATTTTTTTCTATTTTGTTCTTTTAATCCATGATGTGCCCAAGTCACAGTCAACCCACTAGTTAGAAGTAAAATTGTGTTAAGTGCCGGTATTCCACCAGCTTTAACTAAAGTAAACTCTCCATTAGCATTTGTTGGACCATTAGATGGCCATACATTTTCAAATTGTGGCCATAAGAATATATTAGTAGCTGCCTTTGCGCCTTCTCCCCCTAACCATGGTAAAGATAATTCTCTTGCATAATAAAGAGCTCCAAAAAAAGCCGAGAAGAACATAACTTCAGAGAAAATGAACCAGACCATTCCCCAGCGAAATGATATATCAACCTGTGAGTTATAGATTCCAGCCTCACTCTCCCTAATGACTGTAGAAAACCAACCATAAGTTACTATAAATAAAAAAGCTAGTCCCAAAAGCATGACAGATGTACCTGAAGCATACCCATTCATATAATTAGCTCCGCCAATAAATAATACTATAATTGAAATTGTTGTTAAAAAGGGCCAACTTGATTCATGTGGTACATAATAACTATTAGATCCGCTCATATATTATTCTCCTTAGTTAGAACCTAATTGGTCTGTGGTATTAAACATTGTATAAGACAGTATCAATGTTCTTGTATCATTAGGTAATTCATTGTCAATTATAAACTGAAGTGGTAACTCCTTAGTTTCCAATCCATTTATTTGTTGCTGACTGAAACAGAAACATTCAATTTTTTTAAAATACTCTGCGTCTTCATGCGGAACTACACTCGGGCTTGCAGTTGCATGTTTAATTGTTTTAGTATTATTTGTTAATGTATAAAATGTGTTATTTATTTTACCAACCTGAACAATCATTTCCCTGTCTATAGGTTCAAAAGTAAATGGTGCAGAGTTAGCAACTGTAGATGTGAATTTGACTGTTACAAATCTTTCAACGGGATTTTCATTGACTGCTATTACTTTTGTTTGGTTAGTCTTACCATTCAAACCTGTTATTTCACAAAAAATATCATATAAAGGCACAAGCATATATGAAAATGAAAACATGAATATAGTAAAAAATATTAAAGAAAAGTATGTTTTTTTAAAATTACTCATTAGTCAACTTTAGGTGCTTCTTCAAACGAATGATAAGGAGGAGGAGATGGTAGAGTCCACTCTAATCCTTCAGCACCTTCCCAAACTTTATCTTCTGCAGTTACATCCTTTTTGAGTGTATTAAATAAAATATAAACAAAAAGTAGTTGCGATAACCCAAAGCCAAATGCTCCCACAGATGCGATTGCATTAAAATCTGCGAATTGAACTGCATAATCTGGGATTCTTCTTGGCATTCCGGCTAAGCCAACAAAATGCATAGGGAAAAAAGTTAAATTTACAAATATTGTGGTCAGCCAAAAATGTAATTTACCTAGTCCTTCGTTATACATTTTTCCAGTCCACTTGGGCAACCAATAATATACTGCTGCCATTATTGCAAAAACTGCTCCAGGCACTAAGACATAATGGAAATGTGCTACTACAAAATACGTATCATGATATTGGAAATCAGCTGGTACCATTGCTAACATTAATCCTGAAAAACCACCTATTGTAAACAGAACAATAAACGCTAACGCAAATAGCATTGGCGTTTCAAAAGTCATTGATCCTTTCCACATGGTAGCAACCCAATTAAATACTTTTACTCCCGTAGGTATAGCAATCAACATTGTTGTAAACATAAAAAATATTTCACCTGCAAGTGGCATACCAACAGTAAACATATGATGCGCCCAGACAATAAATGACAACAAAGCGATAGATGCTGTTGCATAAACCATAGAATCATAACCGAATAATCTCTTTCTAGAAAAAGCAGGGATTATTGTAGATACTATACCGAATGCAGGTAATATTAAAATATATACTTCAGGGTGGCCAAAAAACCAAAAAATATGCTGAAACATTGCGGGGTCACCACCACCTGATGCTGTGAAGAACATTGTTCCAAAAAACTTATCAGTTAGTAACATTGTTACAGCACCCGCTAATACTGGCATTGACGCAATTAGTAAGAAAGCTGTAATTAACCATGTCCAGACAAATATAGGCATTTTCATTAATGTCATACCTGGCGCTCTCATATTAAGTATTGTTGCAATGACATTTATTGCTCCTAATATTGATGACAGTCCAAGCATGTGTATAGACAAAATTGTGAACGGAAATGAATCACCGCCCTGTAGTGACAATGGTGGGTACAATGTCCAGCCGGCTGCTGGGCCACCACTTCCAAAAAATAAAGTGCTGAGCATCATTGTAAACGCAAAAGGTAATATCCAAAAACTCCAGTTGTTTAGTCTTGGTAAGGCCATGTCAGGAGCACCAATCATAATTGGTAATTGCCAATTTGCTAACCCAACAAATGCAGGCATCACAGCACCAAATATCATAACCAGTGCATGCATAGTCGTCATCTGATTAAAAAATCCTGGTACAACTAATTGTAGTCCTGGCTGAAATAATTCAGCTCTAATCACTAAGGCCATTAAACCACCTACAAAAAACATAATTAAACTAAACCATAAATACATACTACCTATATCTTTATGATTAGTTGTTGTTATCCATCTCATTATTCCTGATGGTGTATGGTGATGATCATCATGTAATTTATCTATATTAGTACTCATAAAATTTTCCGTTTATTTATTCTTAGCAACTTTATTAGTTTTTTGGATGCCGACCCATTTATAATATTCTGGTTTAGAAACTGCATGTACGACAATTGGCATAAATCCATGATCTTTGCCACATAATTCAGCACATTGACCTCTATATGTGCCAGGCTCCTTAATGTCTACCCAAAGCTCATTTACAAAACCTGGTATAGCATCTTTTTTTCCTCCCAATTCAGGGACCCACCAAGCATGTATTACATCATTAGCAGTCAAAAGTATTCGCACTTTAGTATTGGTAGGCAAGACAACAGCATTGTCTACATTACGTAAATAATTTTTAACCTTTTTTACATCAACATTAGAGCCTAATCTTCTGGCAACATTGCTCTCATTATCAATTTTACTAAAGAAACTAACATCATCTTCTAGATATTCGTATTGCCACATCCACTGATATCCGGTTACTTTGACGGTAATTTCAGAATCTCTAGTATCTTCCATCATTATTAGCGCTTTAGTTGCGGGTATAGCCATTCCAACTAATATGATGAATGGGATAACAGTCCATATAATCTCAACTTTGGTGCTTTCATGGAATTTAGCGGGCTCATGACCTAAAGATTTACGGTGATATATTATGGAATATAGCATTGCGCTAAATACAAGTATGCCGATAACTACAGTTATATAAAAAATTAGCATATGCAAATCATATGCAACCTCACTTGTAGGAGTCACTCCACGTGGCATATTTGTTTCCCATTCAGCTAAAGCTGTAGTCGGGAAAATAACCATTAATAAAATATTAGATATTCTCATTAATCATCCTTTATTTAATGAGCTTCATCATAACAAAATATTAGTATTTATGGAATTTCTAATTTAATAAAAATCAAATCTTTTTAATAGGAATAACCTTGTCTTGACTACAGTCAATATCTGTTTTTATCCTATTCCACGACATGCCATAAATCATTTCATATGTTACTGGAAAACTGCCATTATCCTTATTTCTAGGATATTTATCAGATAATCTTTTAAAAGTCTCCTTATTTAAATATCTAGGCTTTTGGCCTATAACAGTATTTGCGCCAGTTTTCTTAAGGGAATCAAGGACACCCTTAAAATTTTTGTATTCCACTATTATTTCCTCTGAATCCATAACCGGATCATCAAATCCGCATTTCAAAAGAGAGTCCCCATACAAATGCATATCAGTAAAAGAATTAATGTGTTGTTCGACGTCAATGTCTTTATAAGCATCCTGTAATTCCCTTAAAGTATTGGGGCCTACTGTTGTAAACATGAATACCCCATTATTTTTCAAAAGCTTCCTAACATCAAAAAATATTTTTTCTATTTCCTCGCACCAATGAAGAGTAAAGCTCGATATTATTAAATCAAAAGAAGCTGGCTTGAAAGGCATGTTTTCAATATCAGATATAATTAAATGAAGGTTTGGGTTTTTCTTCTTACATTCTAATAACATATTATCAGCTAAATCTAAGCAAGTTATACTTGAAGTTGAAAATTTTAATAATAATAGCTCCGCTAAATATCCCGTCCCACTTCCTAAATCTAAAATACTTAATGGTTTGGATTTTAACAAATCTATCCTCTCTACCATCCTCCTCCCTACTTCTCTTTGAACTATTGAGTATTGATCATAGGTAGATGCTTTTGTATTAAATGCTTGTCGGATTCTTTTTTTATATCGTTCCATTCTAGTTTTTAATGAATGTATTTACTAAATTATATATTTGATTATTTCCAGATATAAAAGGTATATGGCCAACATTTGAAATACTCTCATCCCTGATAGTTTTATTATTAATTGTATATGCCTCTGTAGAGCTCATGAAACTATCTTCCTTTGTATTAATCAAAAGTATATCTTTTTGTCTGCTAAAACCACAGTTAATATTTACTGGAATTAGCAAGTCATCAAGATTTTCCAATAAAATTTCAGTCTCGGGTAAGCTATCACTAGGAAAGGTTTTTAGAAGGCTTGAGTATTCAGTTTTATGATATTTAGAATTTTTGACACACTCATACATGAACTGTTTCAAGGATTTATCTTTATTATCTACCAATGATGTTTTTAATGCTTTTATATTTTTTTGATTTAGAATTTTATTTTTATGATTTTTAACATCAAGGTTACAGTTAATTAAAACTACCTTGCTTATATTTGAGTGATAATTCTGAAAACTATTCAACGCTAATAATCCACCATATGAATATCCAATTATAGTGGTATTTTTTTCAGCTCCTTTAAAGATATTGTCGCAGTATTTTTGAGAGCTAATCCCTAATAGATTATTTTCACCATATCCAGGCAAATCATGCATCAAAATATTAAACCTATCGTCAAACAAGTTATCAAGATTATGCCAAATGCGCCTATCAAAGAGCCACCCATGTAAGAATATAATGTTGGAATTGTGCATATTATCTAAAGCTTAACTATTATTAATCTATTATTAATTATATATTAATCAGATGTTAGAAAATATATTCAACTTAGAAATGCTAATTATTTCTGTAGGATTATATCTTATAGGCTCAATACCATTTGCTATTATAAGCGCAAAATTATTTAATTTACCTGACCCTAGGTCTTTTGGTTCTAAAAATCCAGGGGCAACCAATGTATTAAGGAGTGGTAATAAGTATGCTGCTTTCTTAACCTTGGTTGGAGACGGTCTAAAAGGCCTTATTCCTGTATTATTTCTTATGGAAACAACAATACCAGTCTATCAAATTTACCTATTATCTTTTTTTCTATTAGTTGGACATACATTTCCTGTCACATTAAATTTTAAAGGTGGGAAAGGTGTTGCTACCTCTATTGGGATATTATTATCGCTTAATCCGATAGTAGCTGCATTGTTAATTATAACCTGGTTATTAACATATTACATTTTCAAAGTATCTGGGCTGTCTGCGCTAATTGGATTTTTACTCTTGCCATTATTTATGTTTATTGCATCAGCTGAAATATATATGGTAGCTATATCATTCGCTAATGTATTTTTTATATTCATGACTCATAAAAAAAATATTGTTAATTTCTTATCAGATGAATCTTGATGAAGGATTTGGGTTAATCTCAAGAGTATTATTCGCTGATTTTTCTGATGATTTTAACCAACCCATGTAAGCTATCATTGCACCATTATCAGTACTGTAAGCTATATTTGGAAAAAAAATCTTATTCTTACCCTTTTCGGCATCACATCTCATTCGAAGTTTTTTATTCGCACTAACGCCACCAGTGATCACTATATTTTTAATATTATATTCTCTTGCAGCTCTTAAAGTTTTTGAGATTAAAACATCAATAATAGAATTTTCGAAATCATAGGCTATATCCTCTATAATTGAATCATTTAACTCAACTTTATTGATTAGCTGAGTAACATGCGTCTTGAGCCCACTAAAACTAAAATTATAGCAATCCGTTTTAATCATGGGTCTTGGAAATATATAAGATGAGCTAGATATATTTGATGCTACTTTTGAAATTTCTGGGCCACCAGGATATGCTAATCCCAGATGTCTCGCTACTTTATCAAAAACTTCTCCTGCAGAATCATCGAGAGTCTTCCCAAGAACCTTGTAGTTAGAATTATCTTTAACTAAGGTTAATATTGTATGTCCTCCGGATACTAATAATGAAATAAAAGGTAGTTTTAATTCTTTTTCGGTGATCATAGGGGAAAATATATGTGCTTCAAGATGATCTACTTCTATGGCTTTAATTTTAAGCGACCAGGCTAAAGATTTTGCAAATGATGCTCCTGTCAAGAGAGGGCCAAGTAAGCCGGGGCCATTAGTAAACGCAATCAGGTTAATATTCTCTAATAAGATTTTGTTTTGGCTCAATAGCTGATCAAGTAATGGGACTAATTTCAAGACATGGTCTCTTGAAGCAAGCTCAGGGACAACTCCACCATACTTAGAGTGTATGTCATGCTGGGAATTGACAATATGGCCTATCATTCCATCTTTTGAATCAAATAATGCTAAACCTGTCTCATCACAGGATGATTCTATACCTAAAACTATCATGTAAACCTCAAAGTTACTCTAAATCTATTGCTTTATTAATAATATCTAGTAATATTACGCCATTATAAACTATTTTAAATAATTATATGCCAAGTGTACAAATAAGAGAAAATGAGCCGTTTGAAATAGCCTTGAGAAGGTTTAAACGTGGCTGTGAAAAAGCTGGGATTTTAACTGAAACTCGTAGAAGAGAATTTTATGAGAAACCAACTGCTATGAGAAAAAGAAAGGATGCAGCTGCAACAAAAAGACATAAAAGAAAAGTTAGTATGTCAGCAATAAGAAAAAAGCCTCCATATAAAAAATTCTAAATTATTGATGTCTAATCAATTAACCAAATCAAAAATACAAGAAGATCTCATTCGTTTTATGAAGTCTGGTGAAAAAGACAAAGTTGAGATTCTCAGATTTGCATCATCATTTATAAAGCAAGAAGAGAAAGATAAAAATATAATTCTTTCTGAAAGTCAGACCATACAAGTGATAAAAAAAGTTCTTAAGAGAAACCAAGAATCATTTGAACAGTTTACAAAAGCTGGTAGAACCGATTTAGCTGCCAAAGAAAAGAAAGAAATTGATATTATCAGCATATATTTGCCGGAAGAGATGACAGAAGAAGCAATAATAAATGTAGTGAAATTATCAATAGAAAATTGTAAAGCAACTTCAATTAAGGATATGGGTAAAGTAATGGCTGATGTTAAAAAAACTCATGGGAATAGCGCTAATATGTCGTTGGTGAGCAAGCATGTTAAGCAGCTTTTAAATAGTTAATTGGTTTAACTAAAAACAAAGTCCTGCAATAAGCTAGTTATCTAACCTATATATAGTATAATTTTAGGTCAATATGGATAAAAATCTTCAATTTCTAGAACTCAAACGTATGGATCCAAAGGTGACGGCTGCTCCTACAAGATTAAAAAACTACAAAGAAATATACGGTCACTATAGTATCAAACAAGCGAGCGAACAATCTGGCAGATGTATTGAGTGTGGTAATCCTTATTGCGAGTGGAAATGTCCTGTTCATAATTATATCCCTCAGTGGCTAAAATTAATTTCCGAGAATAGATTGTTAGAAGCTGCAGACTTATCACATCAAACTAACTCCCTCCCAGAAATCTGCGGGAGAATATGTCCTCAAGATCGTTTATGCGAAGGTGCCTGTACACTCAATGATGGTTTTGGAGCAGTGACAATTGGTAGTATTGAAAAATATATTACTGACGAAGCTTTGAAGCAGGGGTGGAAGCCTAATCTATCCAATGTTATTCCAACTAAATTCAAAGTAGGTATAGTGGGTGCTGGTCCAGCGGGTCTTGCATGTGCGGATGTTCTTGTGAGAAAAGGAATTAAGGCTGTTATTTATGATAAATATGAAGAAATTGGTGGTTTATTAACATTTGGTATTCCTCCTTTCAAACTTGACAAAGAGATTGTTCTTAAAAGAAAGAAGATTTTAGAAGAAATGGGAGTTGAATTCGTATTAAATACTGAAATTGGTAAAGATATTAGTTTTAAAAAATTTTCGTCCATGTATGATGCTATTTTTCTGGGAATGGGTACTTATTCGTATATGAAAGGTGGTTTTTCTGGTGAAGGCCTAAATGGTGTGTATGATGCATTACCATACTTAAATTCAAACATTAGGCGACTAATGAAATCTAAAAATAATAAATATATCGATATGAAAAATAAGACCGTATTGGTATTAGGTGGCGGTGATACTGCAATGGATTGTAATAGAACAGCAAAAAGGCAAGGCGCTAAAAAAGTATATTGTGCATATAGAAGGAATGAAGAAAACATGCCTGGCTCAAAAAGAGAAGTTAAAAATAGTAAAGAAGAAGGTATTGAATTTTTATGGAACATGCAGCCTATTGAAATTATAGGAAAAGAAAAAGTTGAAGGTGTAAAATTTGTAAAAACTAAATTGGAAAAAACTGACATCCGTGGAAGAGAAATCCCTGTAATTGTAAAAGGTTCAGAAAAGGTTATAAAGGTGGATCATGTTATAATGGCCTTTGGCTTCAGACCTAATCCACCTTCATGGTTAGCTAAAAATAAAGTCAAATTAGATGGGATTGGGAGAGTAATTATTGATAATAAATCTAAGTATTCTCATCAAACTAATAATCCAAAAATTTTTTCAGGAGGAGATATGGTTAGGGGTTCAGATTTAGTGGTGACAGCTGTATTTGAAGGAAGAAATGCTGCGAATGGAATTTCAGAATTCTTAAATGACTCTATACAAAAGAAATTAAATGTCATCAACTCATAAATATTTATTTCTAAAAGCAATACGAAATGAGCCCATAGAAAGGACACCTATTTGGATAATGAGGCAAGCAGGTAGGTATCTTCCTGAGTATATTCGGTTGAAGAATAAAGCTGGTGGATTTATAAATCTAGTTAAGAATCCTGACCTAGCTTGTGAAATTACATTGCAGCCATTGAAAAGATTTGAATTAGACAGTGCTATAGTATTTTCAGATATTCTAGTTGTTGCAGATATGTTGGACATTAAACTTAGTTTCGTTGAAAACAAAGGCCCGGTGTTCGATAAAGTGATTAGAACAGAAAAAGATTTAAGCAAAATAAAAAAAACTGATGATATTGAAAAACTAGATTATGTCTTCAATACAATTAAGTTGCTTAAAAAGGAATTGGCAGATAAAAAACCATTAATTGGTTTTATAGGAAGTCCATGGACAGTGGCTACTTATATAATTGAAGGAAACTCTTCAAAGACATTTGCTAATGTCCTAAAAATGCTTGAATGTGAAGAAATGCTGCTTCATAAAATATTGGACATGCTTACAGATATAAGTATTGACTATTTAAATAAGCAAATTGAATCTGGTATAGATGTTGCAATGATATTTGATACATGGGGAAGCTTACTAAATGATGAGCAATATGAAAAATTTTCACTAAGATATATAAATAAAATTAAAAATGGCATATCGAATCAAGACATACCATTGATATATTATGTAAGAGAGACCGGTAATAAGATAAAAGCAATTAAAAATCTTGAAATTGACGTGCTCGGTATTGATTCAACAACTGATATAGGTGTTATTAAAAAACAAATAGGCAACAAATTTGCTCTACAAGGTAACCTAGATGTTAATATATTGAAAAAAGATCAGTCTGATATTATTAAAGCAATTAAACATACTTTAAATAGTTATGGTTCTAAAAGTGGCCATATATTCAACCTTGGAACTGGAATCACACCTGATATTAACCCTGATAAAGTTAAGATGTTGATTGATAATCTTGCAAACATAAGTAGTAAATTTAATGTAAAATAAAATCATGGATTTTAGAAATATATTTATTATTGGCTCTATGGGCTGTGGAAAAACTTCTATAGGAAAAATACTGGCAAAGAATAATAACTTATCTTTTCTTGATACTGATCATGAAATAATAAGGAGTAGTGGCTATAGCATTCCTGATATCTTTGAGAAATTTGGTGAAGAATACTTTAGGGAGCTAGAAAGCGAGCAATTGATAAAAATGAATACTATTAGAAATCATGTTATTTCTACAGGCGGGGGTATAGTTCTAAGGCATAATAATATAGGTTTAATTAAAGAACTTGGGCGTGTAATTTTCTTAGATATTAATATTAGTTGTCAAATAGAACGTGTAAGAAATAGAAAAAATAGGCCCCTGCTTAATGACAAGGATTTAGAAGATAATTTAATATCTTTAAAAAAAGTAAGGGATCCTATATATAAAAAAGTTTCTAACTATATAATAGATGTATCTGGAAAAGAAAAATCTCAGATTATTAGAGAGATACAGAAAATTATATGAAAAAAATTTTATTTAAGATTGATGGTAAGAATATACCTATAATTGTAGGTAATGATGTATGCGATAAAATTTCTATTGCTAAATATATTAATTATAAAGATATAGTTATAATAACTAATACCAAAGTAGCTAAACTTCATCTAAGTAACCTTAAGAAGTCTCTAAAAGCTTTTAATGTAAAAACTATTATATTTCCTGATGGAGAGAAATATAAAAATATTTCATCTCTTAACAAAATACATGATTTTTTAATTAAAAATAAATTTAATAGAGATTTAACTGTGATTGCCTTAGGTGGTGGTGTTATAGGTGATCTTGCAGGCTTTGCATCAGATACCTTTCTCAGGGGAGTCAACTTAATCCATATTCCAACAACATTACTATCGCAAGTTGATTCTTCTATTGGTGGGAAAACTGGTGTAAACCATAAATTTGGTAAAAATCTTATTGGCAGTTTCAAACATCCTGTTGCAATTTTTATAGATACAAATTATCTAAAGACGCTACCTAGAAAAGAATTTATCTCAGGATTATCTGAAGTAGTTAAATATGGGGTAATTGGTGATAAATTATTCTTAAAATGGTTAAATAAAAACTCTGAACGAATACTGGATAGGGATTCTAATAGTTTAATTAAATTAATTACAACATCAGTTAAAGCCAAGGTTTCTGTTGTACAAAAAGATGAAAGAGAGTCAGGTATAAGAGCTCACCTTAATTTTGGTCATACCTTAGGACATGCAATAGAGTCATCTCTTAATTATAAAGGGATTAGTCATGGGGAAGCCGTTAGCATAGGAATGTTATTTGCCTCAGCAATATCTGTAGAGAAGAATGGTCTGAATATTGATGAGTTTAATCTAATAGAAAATACTTTAACTAATTTCTTGCTCCCAATAACGATACCCTCCCCTGTCACGGCTGCAAATATAGTGAAACATATGAAATATGATAAAAAGAATAGGCAGGGTAAGATTAATTTTGTTTTGCTCACATCGATTGGTTCATGTTGCATAGATGATAGTATAACTGACAAATATATCCTGGAACTGCTTAAAACTTTTCGAGCATAAATGCATAAATAATATGCTAATATCTAACTGATATGAAAAATAAGTTCAAACATAGTGAAAATGGTCTTTATAACCCTCTATTTGAAAGGGATAATTGTGGTTTTGGGTTAATAACACAAATGGATGATATTCCATCGCATTGGGTTATAGATACAAGTATAAAAGCACTCCAAAGACTAACTCATAGGGGTGCTATTTCTGATGATGGTAAAACCAGTGATGGGTGTGGATTGCTGATAAAAAAACCTGACTCATTCTTTAGAGATTTGGCTAAGGATATGGGTATAAAATTGGGTTTAAATTATGCATTTGGCCCAGTTTTTTTAGAGAAAAGGAATCAAAAAAAATGCATGGAAACACTGCATTTTCAGCTAAGAAAGCTAGGTTTAAATGTAGCGGGTTGGAGAAATGTTCCTATAAATGAAAATGCGTGTGGGAAAGACGCCTTGTCAAGTCTTCCAATAATAAAACAGGTTATTGTTACAGCTCCTGATGAAATGTTAGACACTGAATTTGAAAAAAAATTATATATTGCCAGAGTGCAGACAGAAAAGATTTTAAGTGATGACGAAGTTTTCTATATACCCAGTCTATCTTCAAAAGTTATTTCTTATAAAGGATTAATAATCTCTGATCATATCAAAGACTTCTATCCTGATTTGACTAATGGAAAAATGAAAACATCTTTATGTGTTTTTCATCAAAGATTCTCAACCAATACGTTGCCTCAATGGAAATTAGCTCAGCCATTCAGATATCTTGCACATAATGGAGAGATTAATACAATTCAAGGAAATAGAAATTGGTATTTAGCTAGACGTAATAAACTTAATATTGAATCTCTGCCAGAATTAAATAAACTGCACCCTTTGATTTCAAGGACTGATTCTGATTCATATACATTGGATAATATGTTGGAATTTTTATTAGCTGGTGACATGGGTATATTCAGAGCAATGAGAACATTAATGCCTCCAGCATGGCAAAATAATAATAATCTCAATGAAAAACTAAAAGCATGCTATGAGTATCATTCTATGCATATGGAACCATGGGATGGTCCAGCAGGAATTGTTCTCACAGACGGAAGGTATGCTGCATGTGCATTAGACAGGAATGGATTGAGGCCAGCGAGATACGTAATAACAAAAGATCGTCATATAACATTAGCATCTGAGATTGGAGTTTATGATTATAAGAGTGAAGATATTATTGAGAAAGGTAGATTAGCGCCAGGTGAAATGTTAGCAGTAGATACTGAAAAAGGTGAAATTTTATTAACAGAGCAAATAGATCATATTTTAAAAGATAGACATCCCTACTTATCCTGGCTTAAAAAATATTCTGTAAAAACACCATACTATGTAGCTAAAAAAGAAAAGCCTCTGAATTTTACAGCTAATGAATTACTTGTATATAAAAAATCTTTTTCCGTTTCTTTTGAAGAGGAAAAAGAAATAATAGCTCCTCTAGGAGAACTTGGGCAAGAAGCAACAGGTTCCATGGGTGATGATACTCCCATGCCAGTTTTATCGAAGCATAATAGATCAATATATGATTATTTTAGACAACAGTTTGCTCAAGTAACTAATCCTCCTATAGACCCATTAAGAGAAGCTAGTGTTATGTCACTTGAAGTATGTTTTGGGAAAGAAAGAAATTTATTTGAAGAATCTTCAATGCATGCTGATAGGTTAATACTTCCTTGTCCTGTTTTAGATAGACAAACTTATGTCTCAATATTGGCCTCTAAACAAAAAAAATATCCTCATGATGTTATTGATTTAAATTATGATTGCTCATTAGATTTAGAAGAAGCAATTAATACAATATGTGACCGTGCAATAAGAAGTGTGAAAAAAGGGAATATAACTATAGTTTTATCTGATAAAAAAATTAGCCAGAACCAATTAATAATTCCAGCTCCAATGGCCGTGGGTGCAGTGCATCACAAGCTTATAGACGCTGGCCTAAGATGTGATACAAATCTAATTATAGAAACTGGATCTGCTAGAAATCCACATCATTATGCTGTACTTATAGGATATGGGGCTACTGCTATATACCCATATTTAGCATACGAAATACTAAATGAAATGGTATGTAAAAATAAAATATCACCTAAAGAATATGGAGAATCCTTAGGCAATTATGTAAAAGGAATAAACAAAGGTATATTGAAAATAATGTCAAAAATGGGTATATCATGTATCTCTAGTTATAGAGGCGCTCAATTATTTGAAATTGTAGGGTTGCATGAAAAAGTTATTGATTTGTGCTTCAAAGATACCATTAGTCGTGTTTCTGGTTCAGATTTTTCAGATGTCCAAAAAGATTTAGAGGAAAATAGGCTTACAGCATGGGATGTATCTAAAGAAATTAAAACAGGTGGTCTTTTAAAATATGTACATAGCGAAGAACATCATGATTATAACCCGAACATTGTAAAGTCTTTACAGGAGTGCGTTAGTACGGGTAATTATGAGGACTACAAGACATATGCTGAATTAGTTAATGGAAGAGACCCTAGTTTCATGCGTGATTTACTATCTCTAAAATCGAGTTCAAAGAAAATTTCTATATCAAAAGTTGAACCGATTAGAAAAATCTTTCATAGGTTTGATACAGCAGGAATGTCTTTGGGCGCTTTATCGCCAGAAGCTCACGAAGCATTAGCGATTGCAATGAATACTTTGGGAGGGCGTTCTAATTCAGGAGAAGGAGGGGAAGATAAGAGGAGATTTAATACTGATAAGACATCAAAAATCAAGCAAGTTGCCTCTGGAAGGTTCGGCGTAACTCCTCATTATCTGGTAAATGCAGAAGTAATTCAGATAAAAATTGCCCAAGGAGCGAAACCAGGAGAAGGTGGTCAACTCCCAGGAGATAAAGTCAATGAAATGATTGCAGAACTAAGATTTTCTGTGCCTGGAGTAACCTTGATTTCACCACCACCGCATCATGACATATATTCAATAGAAGATTTAGCTCAACTTATCTTTGATCTTAAACAAGTAAATAGTAAAGCCTTAATATCAGTTAAATTAGTTTCACAAGCAGGTGTTGGAACTATTGCAGCAGGTGTAGCTAAAGCGTATGCAGATTTAATTACTATCTCTGGATATGATGGAGGAACTGGTGCTAGCCCATTAACTTCAGTTAAATATGCTGGTAGTCCATGGGAATTAGGAATAAGTGAAGCACATCAAACTTTGATGATGAACAACTTAAGACATAAAGTTAGACTACAAACAGATGGTGGTTTGAAGACAGGGTTAGATATCGTGAAAGGAGCAATGCTTGGAGCGGAAAGTTTTGGTTTTGGGACATCAGTGATGGTTGCTTTAGGTTGTAAATATTTAAGGATTTGCCATTTAAATAATTGTGCGACAGGTGTTGCTACACAAAATAAGATTCTTCGTATGAAACATTTTAGTGGTAGCCCAGATAGAGTAGTAAATTATTTTAAATTTGTTGCCCAAGATGTAAGAGAGATACTTGCGGAGCTTGGGTTTACTTCATTAAGTGAAATTATAGGTAGAGTAGATTTGTTAAAACAAGTTAAAGGTAATACAGATAAGCATAAAAAACTAAACTTAAATAAGTTACTAGTCTCAGTCAAAAATGATAGTCCGAAACACTGTACTACTAAATCTAACAGACCGTTTGATAAAGCTGTCTTAGCAAAAAAGATATTAAAAGATGCTCTACCATTTATAAATAAAAAACAAACGGTAACATTGTCTTATAAGATAAAAAATTTTAATAGAAGTATTGGTGCTAACATTTCAGGGGAAATTGCACGCTTATATGGCAACTATGGTTTAAAAACCAAACCAATCAAATTACAGCTGGAAGGTACAGCTGGACAAAGCCTTGGCGCTTGGAATGCAGGTGGCCTAAATATAACTTTAACAGGTGACGCAAATGATTATGTTGGCAAAGGTATGGCCAGCGGAAAGATTATTGTGAAAGCTCCAAAAATATTAAAAGAGTCAGCACAAAAAATGATTATAATTGGTAATACGTGCTTATATGGTGCCACAGGCGGGAAGCTTTTTGCAGAAGGTATTGCTGGAGAGAGATTTGGCGTTAGGAACTCAGGATGTACATCTGTAATAGAAGGTAGCGGAGATCATACATGCGAATATATGACTGGTGGTGCCATTATAGTATTAGGTAAAACAGGCAATAATTTTGGTGCTGGTATGACAGGAGGTTTGTCTTTTGTCTATGATAAGGATAATACTTTTTCTAAAAAAATTAATGTAAGTTCGGTAGAAATGGCAAAACTATCAGAGGCAATGTTTGGAGAACATAAAAAATATTTATTAAAAATATTAAAAGAATACTCTAAAGATACAGGTAGTCATCTTGCTAAATCTATTATTTCAAACTATAAACAAGAACTTGATAAGTTTGTAATAATAAAACCAAAAGCTTCTGATTTTAAAGTTTTATTAGCGTTACTAAATAAGGCTGCATAATATGAGTAATCTTGATAGAGCGTTCATCGATGATTTACTCTCGAGAATCGATATTGTTGAAGTAATAGGGAATGTTGTTCAATTAAAAAAGCATGGAAATGGTTATAAAGGTCTTTGCCCATTTCACTCTGAAAACACTCCATCATTTAATGTATCTAACACAAAACAATTTTATCACTGTTTTGGGTGTGGTGCTTCAGGAGATGCAATTAAATTTCTGAGAGAACATGACGGTCTAACGTTTATTGAAGCAATTGAAAAATTAGCTCATATGGCAAATATAGAGATACCGAAAGGAAATGAAATTAAGAGTAATAATAATAGTAAAATATTATTAGATATAAATAATTTAGTTAATCAGCAATATGAAAATAATTTAAAAGATGACTATATTGCAAAAAAGTATCTTCTACAAAGAAATATAAACGAAGAAATGATTAAAATCTTTAATCTTGGGCTATCAAAAGATAGCTGGGATAATATTGCAGAACTATTAACTAAAGAAAAGAAGATAAAAGAAGGAATTGATCTTGGTTTATTAGTTAAAAATAAAGATAAGGTCTATGATCGTTTTAGAAATAGAATAATGTTTCCTATTAGAAACACATCAGGAAATATTATTGCATTTGGTGGAAGAGCTTTAAGTAAAGAAGATAATGCTAAATATATAAATTCTCCCGAGTCTAAATTATTTTACAAAAGTTCTGAGCTTTATGGATTATTTGAGTCTAAACAATACATAAATAAAATCGATCAGATAATAGTTGTAGAAGGATATACTGATGTAATAGCTCTCCATCAAAATGGAATTAAAAATGCAGTTGCTGCTCTTGGTACCGCATTTACTAAATTTCATATAAATAAACTACTAAGATATAGTAAAAACATAGTCTTTTGTTTTGATGGTGATACCGCAGGTCAAAAAGCAGCATGGAAAGCACTTGTAAACTGTCTCCCAGAGATTAGAGATGGTGTAAGTATTGGATTTAGCTTTATAACAGATGGGAAAGATCCTGATGAGTTATGTAATGAAAATGTGGATATATTTAAAACTATTATTTCTAAAAATACAGCTTTATCCGAATTCATGTTTGATAATATAAGAAAAAATTTGGATTTAGATAAGGTCGAAGATAAAACAACTTTTGTAAAAAATATTACTCCATTAATTGAGTCGATCCCAAATGGTTTATATAAAAAGCTACTAAAAGAGAAATTACTTAATCTAACAAAACTTTCAGAAACTGATTTATTTTCAAAAGAAAAAGATACAACAAAAAGTTTTGTAAAAAATGAAGTAGTGTTAGATGAATTAGATTTAACAGATGCTTTGATATTGTCAATTTTTTTAGAACATCCTATATTATTAAGCAAGTTCAAGAAAATAATCATTAATTTGATAAAAAATAATCATGTTAAAGAAATGCTTAAGTTGATAGAGGATATGAAAATAAATAATACTTTTCAGCTTAATAAGTTTTTAGAGATGGATGGGGTAAAAAAAGATCTATTTTTGAAATATTCTTCAGAGAAGGTCATGTATAAAAATGTGGAGTCTGCTGAGCAGACTATTAATTCTATAATTAATAATGCTGAGGAAAAAAATCAAGAATCTCAATATTTTGATATACTTAAAAAGTTTTCGGATGGCAAAGATCTGACTGATAGTGAAAAACAGATTCTCAAAAATTTTAAAAAGTAATAATTCTCTTAGATAATTGATAGATTTAGTGATATATTGGTCAAGAATTAAAATATCATGAAAGATAACTACCTATTTACATCAGAAAGCGTCTCACCTGGTCACCCAGATAAATTAAGTGACCAATTATCTGATGCTGTTCTTGATTATGTATTTGAATCAGATAAGAATGCACGCGTAGCATGCGAAGTACTAACGAAAGGTAAAAAAGATACGCCCGGAACTATTGTTGTGGCTGGTGAAATTACTTCTTCTAACTCTCTTGAGTTTGATGAAAAGCTTAGAAAAGTAATATGTGATATTGGTTATAGCTCTGATGAACTAGGCTTTAATGGGAATGACTGTCAAATTATTAAACTCATAAATCAGCAATCAGCTGATATTAAAATGGGCGTAGATAGAGAAGATAAAAAAAAGCAAGGCGCAGGTGACCAAGGGTTAATGTTTGGTTACGCATCTAATGAAACAGATGTTTTGATGCCTGCTCCGATATATTTTTCTCACAGATTAGTTGAGAAACAAGCAAATTTATTAAAATCAAAAAAAGTAAGCTGGTTGAGGCCTGATGCTAAAAGCCAAGTAACTTTTTTATATGAAAATAATAAACCCAAAGAAATTGACACTGTTGTTTTATCTACTCAACATGACAGTTCAGTAAACCTTAAAGAAATTAGAGAATTTGTTATAGAAGAGATAATCAAAAAGACAATCCCAGAAAAATATCAAACTAATAATACAAAGATTTTTGTAAACCCAACAGGAAACTTTATAGATGGTGGGCCGATGGGTGATTGCGGTTTAACAGGTAGGAAGATTATAGTTGACACGTATGGCGGAATGGCTAGACATGGTGGAGGGGCATTCTCTGGGAAAGACCCATCTAAAGTTGATAGATCAGCTGCATATATATCTAGATATGTTGCAAAAAATATCGTTGCCTCTGGATTAGCAGATAAGTGTGAAATACAATTATCTTATGCTATTGGCATAGCTAAGCCAACGTCAATATCAACAGATACATTTGGTACTGGTAAAATTAGCGATCAAGATATTTCTAGAGTAATTAATGAAGTTTTTGATTTAACACCGTATGGAATAACTGAGACACTCGATTTATTGAATAGGAAATACCAGCCCACAGCTGCTTTTGGTCATTTTGGACGAGAAGGGGAAAATTTTACTTGGGAACAAACAGACAAGATTGATATACTTAAAGACGTATTATAGAAAAGAATATATTAAGGAAAAACATTATGAAAACTGACGAAATTAAAAAAATTGGCACTGACTATAAGGTTGCAGATATCTCACTTGCAGAATTTGGTAAAAAAGAAATTAGAATAGCTGAAACTGAAATGCCAGGTCTAATGGCCCTTAGGGAAGAATATAAAGGCAAAGCCCCACTTAAAGGAGCTAGGATAATTGGTTGTCTTCATATGACTATTCAAACTGCAGTGTTAATTGAAACCTTAGTAGATTTAGGTGCTGATGTTCGCTGGTCATCTTGTAATATATTCTCAACACAAGATCATGCTGCTGCAGCTATTGCTAGTCAGGATATACCGGTTTTTGCATGGAAGGGTGAAACAGAAGAAGAGTATAGATGGTGTATTGACCAGTCAATTAGTGGCCTTGATGGCTGGAAACCAAATATGTTACTAGATGATGGTGGTGATTTGACAGGGATTATTCATGAAGATCATAAATCTCTTTTAGAAGATATTTTAGGTGTATCTGAAGAAACAACGACTGGTGTCCATCGTCTCTATGAAATGGAAAAAAATAATGAACTTAAGATGCCTGCAATGAATGTAAATGATTCGGTTACTAAATCTAAATTTGACAACCTTTATGGTTGCAGAGAATCGCTGGTAGATGGTATCAAGAGAGCTACAGATACGATGATTGCTGGTAAAATTGCAATTGTATGCGGTTATGGTGATGTTGGGAAAGGTTCAGCTGGATCTCTAAGAGGTTTGGGGGCTAATGTTTTAATTACAGAAGTTGACCCTATATGTGCACTACAAGCATCAATGGAAGGTTATAAAGTAGTTGATATTAATGATTATATTGAAGAAGTTGATATATTTGTTACAGCTACTGGTAATTTTAATGTGATAAATCATGACCAGATGGTTAAGATGAAAAATGGCGCAATAGTTTGTAATATTGGCCACTTTGACAATGAAATTGATGTTGAAGGATTAAAGAAATATGAATGGGAAAATATTAAACCGCAAGTTGATCATATAATCTTTCCAGATGGCAAAAGAATTATTCTTCTCGCAGAAGGGAGATTAATTAATCTTGGTTGTGCTACTGGACATCCGAGTTTTGTAATGTCATGTTCATTCACTAATCAGGTTATGGCTCAAATAGAACTATGGGAAAACCATAAAAAATATAAAAATAAAGTTTATGTTTTACCAAAAGACTTGGATGAGAAAGTTGCAAGGCTGCATCTTGATAAATTAGGTGTGAAGTTAACTAAATTAACCAAAGAACAAGCAGATTATATAAGTGTTGAAAAGGATGGACCATACAAAAAAGATACTTATAGATATTAGACTTTAATTCTCTCTGATTAAAATAACTGAATGTCTAAAAAAAAAAGTAAAGCCTCACGTAATCTTATAGATAGAGACTTAAAAGTCGTGTGGCACCCATGTACTCAAATGAAAGATCATGAAAAGATCCCTCTAATACCTATCAAAGAAGGTAAAGGTGTATGGCTCAAAGATTATGATGGTAATCAATATATTGATGCAATTAGTTCTTGGTGGGTAAATATTTTCGGGCATTCTAACCCTTACATCAATAAACAAATAATAAAACAACTAGGTAACCTAGAGCATGTGTTGTTAGCAGGATTTACTCATGAACCTGCTGTCAATCTAGCTGAAAGATTGATAAAACTATCGCCCCAAAAGATTAAGAAGTGTTTCTTCACAGATAATGGTTCATCAGCTGTAGATGCTGCAATGAAAATGAGTTACCACTACTGGAAAAATAAAGGCTTCAAGAAAAAATCAAAATTTATCTCTTTATCTAATAGTTATCATGGGGAAACATTGGGTTCCTTATCTGTATCAAATATTGATTTATATAAAAAAACATATGAAGAATTAATGATAGATACAATAATAGTAGAGTCACCAGACTGCTACTTGAAGGATGAGAATCATACAGATAAAGAACATACTGAGATTATGTTTGATAAAATGTTAAAAGTTATAGAAAAAAAACATAAGGAAGTATGTGCTGTAATAGTTGAACCATTAGTTCAATGTGCTGGTTATATGAGAATGTATCACCCCATTTATCTAAAACTTTTGAGAGAGGCATGTAATAAATATCATATACACTTGATTGCAGATGAAATTGCTGTAGGTTTTGGCAGAACAGGAACAATGTTTGCTTATGAACAAAGTAAAATTACTCCTGATATAATATGCTTATCAAAAGGGATAACAGGGGGATACATGACCCTATCAACTATCCTCACTACTAATGATATATATAATGCATTTTATGATGAATATACAAAGTTAAATGCTTTTTTGCATTCCCATAGCTACACTGCAAACCCTATCGCTTGCTCAGCTGCGAATGCAACATTAGATATTTTTGAAAAAGAAAAAACTATATTAAAAAATAAAGAATTATCAAACTATATTACTAAGTCTTTGAAAAATATTGTTAATCATAATCATGTTGGAGATGTTAGGCAACATGGTATGATTGTAGCAATAGAAATGGTCAAAGATAAATTAAATAAAAAACCATATTCTTGGAAGGAAAGAAGAGGTATTAAGGCATATGAGTATGGCTTAAAAAATAATGTTCTCATAAGACCATTGGGTAATGTAATATATTTTATGCCACCATATGTGATTAAGAAAAAAGAAATTGATAAAGTGATAACCACAATAGAAGGCGCTATAGATATTGCAACCAAATAAACTACATAGAATATATATTAATAATAATATAACAATAAATAGTGAGTTAACCTTAGACTCAGATACTCATAATCATATTAAGAATGTTCTAAGAATAAAAAATAATAGTGACATTATCGTCTTTAATGGTGATGGGAAAGAGTATCTTGCAGAAGTTAATTATACAGATAAATCTACAGTCTCAGTTAAACAAGAAAACTTATCAAGAGAAATAGACAAACATAATATAATATTAGCTCAATCTGTTTCGAGCGCTAAACATATGAATCTAGCAATTCAGAAATCTGTAGAGATAGGCATTAATAAGATTGTGCCAATAATCTCTGAAAGGAGTCATCCAGGTGACTATGAGAAAAAATATAGTCACTGGAAAAATATTATTATACATTCTACAGAGCAATCTAATGGTTTGTTCCTAGCTGAGTTAGACAAGATAATGAAATTAGAAGATTTTCTTATTCAGATGAATAATAACATGTCTCATAAAATATGCTTTCATATGTCTGGAAGAAAAATGAGTCAGGCTGATAAAAAATATTCATCACATATTATGCTTATTGGGCCAGAAGGAGGCTTCTCTAATAGTGAAATAAGATTAATTGAAAGATATAACTGGAATATAATTGGTCTTGGAGATAGGATATTGAGAACGGAGACTGCTGCCATTGTAGCACAAACACTACTGAGAGATTTCTAAAATGCATAATATGAAACCAATTGCTGACTATACGAAGTCATTTGCGAATGAGGAATTACACTCAAGTATTATCACTAATCATGCGATGATCGAGTCATGGTTTAGAAAGCAATGGATTAAGTACCCAGCCCCTTTCTATACTTCAATTGATTTAAGAAACTCAGGATATAAAATTGCTCCTGTAGATACAAATTTGTTCCCTGCGGGTTTTAATAATTTAGATAATAGCTTTGATTTCCTATATATATCTGCTGTTCAACATGCGCTTGAAAAAATCTCGCCTTCACTAACGAAAGTTTTAATTATATCTGAAAATCATACAAGAAATAAATTTTATCTTGCAAGCATTGATTCACTGACAAGTATAATAAAAAAGGCGGGATATGAAGTTTATGTGACAACTCTTCTAGATGATAATGGTGGAATAAATAAATCACTTAAGAATAAGAATGATATACTCTCTTGTAATGATTTTGTACCCGATGCTATCTTACTAAACAATGATTTATCAGATGGTATTCCTGAAATACTAAATAATATTAAACAGCCAATACTACCAGATAAAAACCTTGGGTGGACAAATAGAAGTAAAACAGTTCACTTTGAGTATTATAGTGATGTAATTAATAATTTTTCTAGGCTACTAAAAATAGATCCATGGTTACTCGAACCTTTATTTAGAAACTGTGGCGAAATTGACTTTAAAACAAAACAAGGAGAAGATTGTTTAGTTCATCATGCATCAAGATTATTTACATTAATTAAAGAGAAATATATTCAATATGATATTGATGAGGAACCTTATATTATGATTAAAGCTGATTCTGGTACATACGGTATGGGAATAATGCAGGTTAGAAGCATAGATGAGCTTATGAATCTAAATCGCAAGCAAAGAACTAAAATGTTAAAGACCAAAGGTGGTAATAAGGTAGATAAAGTTATACTACAAGAAGGGGTATATTCAAATGAAATTCTCAAACCATTAAATCACGTTGCAGAACCTGTAATATACTCATTTGGCAGTAATTTAGTAGGTGGATTTTATAGATTACATGATACAAAAAATAATTCTGAGAATTTAAATAGTCCTGGTATGACATTTTATCCAATACCATTTAAGGAAGCCTGTATAAACCCTAATAATAATGAAACGATACACTCTGATACTAATAAATGTTACATATATGGAGTTATCGCTAGGTTAGCTATCCTTGCAGCATCAAAAGAACTATATAATATAGAGACATAGCCATGTACTCATTTGGCGTTATAATGGATCCTATTGAGAATATTAATCCTACAGAAGACTCAACGTTTGCGATAATAAATGCTCTTCAACAAAAATGTAATATAGAATATATCGTCCCCGATACAATACATATAATTAACCAAGAGGTTTTTGCAAAAATAAGAAGGTTACATACTTATAAAAGAAAAAATAAATTCTTTACGCTTTCGAAAAGCAAATTAATAAATTTATCAAGATTAAACTGTATATTATTTCGAAAAGACCCTCCTGTTGATGAAAAATATATACATATAACTCATATGCTTGACTTTTTAGAGTTAAGTGGGGTTTTAATAATCAACTCACCTCAATCAATTAGAGATTTTAATGAAAAGCTTTTGGGTAATAACTTGACTAATCACAATATCCCAACCCTTGTATCCTCTGACCGAAATATTATAAAGGGCTTTATTAAAAAAAATAAAGATGTTGTGATGAAACCACTCAATTTAATGGGAGGGAAAGATATAGTAAGGTTATCTTTTAAAGATACAGAGCTATTTAAAAAAATAGATAATATGACTATGTTCTCCAAAAGAATTATAATGGTGCAAAAGTTTTTAAATCAAGTAAAGAAAGGAGACACAAGAATACTAATCACAAATGGTATTGTTCATGAAAAAGTGCTTGTACGCTATCCGCCAAAAAATGATTTTAGGGCTAACCTTTCGCATGGTGGAATATTTAAAATAAAGCAGATAAATCCTAATCATCTGAAACATCTGGAAGATATAGCAGTGTTTCTCAAAAATAATAGAATCTATTTTGCAGGAGTAGATATGATTGGGGATTATATTACTGAAATCAATATTACTTCACCAACTGGGATTCAGCAGATAGAACAGAAAGACAGAGGCTTAAGCTTAAAAATATCTAAAGAATTTATAAAGCTAGTAGATCAATATTATGATGGTAAATAAAGATTGTCTATATATGTCGATTGACTATGGTGTTAAAAAGATTGGTTTTGCTGTAGGCCAACTAATTACAAAAAAAGCAACACCATTAAAGATTATTTATAATAATAAGAAGGGAGTCAATTGGATAGATATAGATAATTTAATATCAGAATGGGAGCCAAATGTCATTATAATCGGATACCCATATAGTAAAGTTAAAAGTAGTTTTAGTAAAAAGTTAGATTTATTTATTGAGACTATTGCTAAAAAATATATAGGTTCTATTGAAATAGTAAAATTTTCAGAAAGACTTTCTACCGAAGAAAGTAAAGCAATATATAGTGATATTAGAAAAAGCCAATATAATATAAAAAAGAAATCTCACTTAGATGATTTGTCTGCATCAGTGATTTTAGAAAGCTGGTTTAATGAAAATATGATACGATAAGGCTATGAAAATAGATTATAATCTTCAGTTCAATAAAAATAACAAATTACAGCATTTTTTAAATATAGAGAATCTTACAAAAGATCATATTAATGAGATCATAGATTTAGCTGATAAGTATATTAATAGTGATAGCAATAAATTTAGAGATCTAGAGGGAAGAACCATAGCAAGTTTATTTTTTGAACCTAGCACAAGAACTAAGACTACATTTGAACTAGCTTCAAAAAGATTATCCGCAGATTTCATTAATATCGATATAGCTAATTCTTCTACACTCAAGGGTGAATCTATTCTTGATATGATTAAGACACTCGAAGCAATGCAATGCGATATGTTTATTGTAAGGCATTCGTCTTCAGGAACCCCACACTATATCGCCAAAGAAGTAGGAAAGAAAATATCCATAATAAATGCTGGTGATGGTATACATGCTCACCCAACACAAGCTATGTTAGATATGTATACTATTAAAAAACATAAAGGTAATTTTGAAAACCTGAATGTATCAATTGTGGGTGATATATTACATTCTAGAGTAGCAAAATCATTAATATCAAGCCTCAAGATTCTATCAGTAAAAAATATAAATATAATTGGACCAAAAAATTTAATGCCTGAAAATATAAAAAAGTTAGGTGTGAATTATTTTTCTAACTTAGAAAACGGTATAAATAATGCAGATGTGATCATTATGCTTCGACTCCAACAAGAACGCATGAAAGAAGCTTTCATATCAACTGATGACTATTATAATGATTATGGGTTGACTAAACAGAAAATTATGTCAGCCAAAAAAGATGTTATTGTAATGCATCCAGGGCCAATTAACCGTGGCATAGAAATTGATTCAGATGTAGCCGATGGTCCTAATTCAGTAATTTTGGATCAGGTTACTGTTGGAATATCTATTAGAATGGCAATTATGTCTCTTATTTTTAAAAACAAATAATAAGGCATGAAAAAAGATTACTTAAATATCTTGTCACAAATAGATGCTGAAATAAATAAATCTTCTGTTAATAAACCAGCAAACTTGATTATTGTGAGTAAATCACAACCTGCGCAGAGTATCAGAACACTTCTTAAACTTGGTTATAATAAGTATGGAGAGAATTATATAGATGAAGCAATATCAAAAATCCAAGAAATTAACGAGGATGATATCGAATGGCATTTCATTGGTAATATTCAATCAAATAAAATTAAAAAAATAGCAAAGTATTTTAGCTGGGTTCAAACAGTATCTACTGAGAAACATGCAAAACTCTTAAATGATGAGTGTAAAAAGTTAGATAAAATGATGAATATATGTATTCAAGTTAATATAGATAATGAGGAATCAAAGAGTGGGATAAATATTAATGAAACCGAGGCTTTCCTTAAAATGATTTCTATACATAAGTTTCTCTCAATTAGGGGTATTATGTCTATTCCATCTAAACTCAATGCTTTGAAAGAAAATGAAAATTCATATAATATACTTAAGTCAGAATATGATAAATTAAGTAAACAATATAAAAGTATTGATACTTTATCCTTAGGTATGAGTAATGATTTTAAACTGGCTCTAAATAGAGGCTCAAATATGATTAGAATAGGCAGTTTAATATTTGGTGAGAGAAGATCATGATAAAAGATATTTCGATAATTGGTGCTGGGAATTTATCTCAATCCTTGCTTTATAGGGTAAAAGAATCTAAAGCTAAAATTAAAATAAGATTATATGACAAAGATGCTAAAAAGAATATATTAGCAAAAAAATCTAATATCTTATTTAGTACTGATATAGATGATAATATATCAAAAAGTAATATAATAATAATTGCAGTTAAACCTGATCAATATAAAGATGTCTGCATTAATATAAAAAAGTATAAGTCGAAATCATCTATAGTAGTTAGTCTAATGGCAGGTGTTAAAATTAATAGCTTAACTAAAGAATTAGGATCTAAAACGTCTATTATAAGGGCAATGACAAACATTAACTCAAAATATGGGAGTGCAACTACATTTATGTTTAAAAATAAGTTTTGTAAAAGTAATGTAGTCAATATAGTGAAGATATTTTTTAATATTTTTGGTACATCTCATATTCTTAAAAAAGAAATTGAAATTGATAAGGTTACAGCATTAGTTGGTAGTGGACCTGCTTATTTTATACATTTTTTAGAAGGCATAATTCAAACTTTTAAGAACTTTGGTTTTTCAGAGAGTGATTCTAATGCTTATGCTAAAGAGTTGTTTTATGGTACTGCTATTACATGTAAGAATGAACAAAAAAGTCTTTTAAAAATTAAGAATTCTGTAGTTTCAAAAGGTGGAACAACAGATGCAGCATTAAAAAAATTAACTATTTTAAAGTTTCAAGATATATTAGAAAAATCGATTAAAGAAGCTTACAGCAAAGCTAAACAGTTAGGTAAAAACAAATAATGGAATCTTATGCGTCAAAACCAATAATATTTTTGTTGATGACTATAGTGAGTTTTGCACAATTCCTATTCATACTTAGGTTTCTATTTGAAATAGCTAGAGTTTCATATAATAATCCTATAGCGCAATTAGTAGTAAAAGCTACTAATCCTATTTTAATTCCATTCAGAATAATACCCCTTTATATAGGAAGGTTAGATCTATCTATTATTTTATTAATCACAGCTTTAACTACACTCAAACTTTATATTAATCCTAGCTTTAGTGGTTTTGAATATAGCTTTAATGCATTAATTATTGCAGGCTTTGGCTTCGCGATTAAAGAGATTCTAGATATCTTATGGTGGGCAGTAATCATAGGAGTCGTTGGGAGTTGGATAACAACATATAATCTTCATCCACTCTTCAATCTTGTTGATGAACTCTGTAATCCTATGTATAGGCCAATAAGAAATATACTACCTGATATGTCTGGTATAGATATATCGCCAATCATATTATTGGTGGCCCTAAATTTGCTACAAATGATTATATTGCCACCTATTTTTAATCTAACTAGGTATTTTTAATGGCTATAGATTCAACTAAATTTGTCAAATCTAAAAATATCATTATTAAAAATCCGCTTGAATTATTATCAGGAAAGATTTTGAATGAATACCAGCTCACATATGAAACATATGGTTCTTTAAATGCTGATAAAAGTAATGCTGTTCTAATTTGTCATGCATTATCAGGAAATCATCATGTAGCTGGTTATTATGAGGGGGATGAGAAACCAGGATGGTGGAATAATATGATTGGTTCAGAGAAAACAATAGATACAGATAAATTATTTGTAGTATGTTTAAATAATTTAGGAGGATGTCATGGCTCAACTGGCCCCACAACTATTAATCCTGAAACTAATAGAGTATATGGCTCTGATTTTCCAATAATAACAGTATCTGATTGGGTAAAATCACAAAAAGAATTAATGGATGTCCTGAAAATACCATTCTGGAAATTTGTTATTGGGGGGAGCCTTGGAGGTATGCAAGCTTTACAATGGTCATTTCAGTATCCAGACCTAATACATAATTGTATAGCTATTGCTGCAGCGCCAAAACTGACAGCACAAAATATAGCATTTAATGAAATTGCTAGGCAAGCAATCATGAAAGATCCAAATTGGCATAATGGTAATTATTTAGAAAAAGGCGTAATGCCGAATCAAGGATTGTCATTAGCGAGGATGTTAGGTCATATAACATATCTTTCCGATGAATCTATGAGAGAGAAGTTTGGTCGAGATCTTAAAAATTCAAAACTAGGATTCAATTATGATGTTGAATTTCAGATTGAAAGTTATTTGAGATACCAAGGAGAGAAGTTTGTAACTGGATTTGATGCGAATACTTATTTACTGATGACTAAGTCATTAGACTATTTCGATCCTGTAAAGGATATGGCGGATACCTTAATCAAAAATCTTGATAAATGTAGTGCTAAGTTTTTGATTATATCTTTTACATCAGATTGGAGATTTCCTCCAAAGAGATCAAAAGAAATTGTTAAATTACTTCTAGATAATGAAATGGATGTTAGTTACTCTGAAATATCTGCTGATGGTGGTCATGATGCATTTCTAATGGATAATAAAGATTATTTTGACATAATGGCATCTTTTATCAAGGAGTCTACTAATGGCCTTTAGAAAAGACCTTTTGCTAATCAGCTCTTGGATAAAGCCTAACACCAAGGTATTAGATTTAGGCTGCGGTGATGGCGAACTATTGAAAATCTTAAAACAAGACAAAAATATAACTGGTTATGGGATAGATAATAATATTAATAATCTCAAATTATCACTCAAAAAAAATGTTAATGTATTACAAATAGACCTAGATAATGGTCTTGAAGATTTTGAATCTAAATATTTTGACTATGTGGTACTTGCTCAATCATTACAAGTAATTAAAAATCCCAAGGATTTACTAAATCAGATGTTAAGAATTGGAAAAGAGATAATAGTATCTTTCCCTAATATGGGTCATTGGTCATCTAGAATACAGTTACTGACAACAGGTAAAATGCCTGTCACTGGTAATCTCCCATATACTTGGCATGATACCCCCAATATTCACCTATGCACTATAAAAGATTTTTTGATATTTTGTGAAACTAATAATTTTGAAATACTTGAACAATTTATTACTGACAATAATCAGAAATCAAATGTATTTACCAAGTTGTTGCCAAATTTTTTTGGCCAGGTAGCAACTTTTAGAATTAAGTAATTATCTTAGCTTGGCTTGGATAAAATCGCTATGTGTTATATATAATAAATCAGATATCTTTCTAATTGTATAATCTTCGTACTTATCTATTCTTCCATCAATATATGCGACATCCCATAGCATTTTTATTAAATCTTTCTTCTCTGAGTAAGAGCATTCTTTATTAAGGACCTCAATAAAATCATGGAGGGAAATCATTTCATCATTTTTTTTATCAGCTAAATTAATTAGTAAATCAATTTGATTTTTGTCTAATGAAAATTTCTCTCTAATGATTTCTATAATCTTATTCTTTTCTAACTCATCATAATAATCATCAGATTTTGAAACTTCAATTAATAAAATACTTATAGCTAGGATTTTTTCATCAGTAAAGCTTTCAAGGGTATCATTATCTATATTAACTGTTGAATCCGACGAAATACTCTTGAAAAAATCTGATAGGATTTTCATATTAATTTAATTAAAATTCTGCTTTAAAGAATATGTGCCACTATTGTCATACTCATCAAAGAATATTTCTACAAATGGATGGTCAATAGGGTCGGTGCTTTCATCGCTCAAAAGATTGCCTTCGGCAACATATGTTTCATTACCTTGACCGTGCACTAACACATGATACCAAGGTTTATTTTTATTAGGTTTAGATTTGGCAACATTTTCATACCACTCCTCAGTGCCCTGAAAATATGGATCAGCATCCACAATTACTCCTCTATACCTGAACTTAGAGTGAGATACAATTTGACCTAGTCGAAATTCTGCTTTTTGCTTCAAAGGTGTGTCCATATGACTATTATATGGTCTATAAGGTGATATTTAAAGTATTCAATTAAATAATTAATCATATAGAAAAGTAATATTAATACGCTTGTTACTGTAGGATTCATCAAAGTCAAAATCATCAGTTTCATGGTATAACTGTGAATTAAATATTATAGCCCTATTTTCTCTATATGGGATTGTTATAGACTTAATTTTATTATCATCCAGCATCTTTCGGATTTTAGGCGAATTATCTATATTATTATAAGAGCTAAAATCTGAGTTTTTTGAGGGTAAGTCATCCCATACCCTTAATCCGCCTTTATTTTTATCTAAGTTTCCTTCCTCAGGAGTAACCCAAAAGTTAACATTTACCGAAGCCTGGTCTGCATGAATGTTTGTCCCCTGTTTATGACTCTCATATTTGAATATCCATGCCTGAGTTAATCTTAACTCTTTAAATATTTTTTTATAAGTCATACGTAAATCCTCACTTAATTTAAGGATAAACTTATTTGATAGTCCTTTAGATAGAAATGCTGAAACATAGCCGCTCTGATAAGGGTATTTGAAAATATTTGAGTTCCTGCAGAATTTTTGTAATTCAGTCAATGCAGGCTTACTTAAGAAATCATCTATAACGATTATTTCTGGTTTTCCATTAAGGTACTCGATCTCTAATTCAGGAATATCATTTTTTTCATTCAGTAAATTATGAGTAATATTCTTTGGAGGCTTATTATATAAAATCTTAAAAAGATCTTTTTTGATAGTATCTGTAATATCCTCTGACTTTAGATTACTGCTTTTAACTTTTTTATAGAGGGAGTCTAATAGATCATAATACTGCTTCGTAAATTTAGGATTTCTAATGTCATCAGTATCATTATCAATATGCCTTAGCTGTTCAAATTCATGTGTTATAAGAATAGATAATGACTTAGTATCAGAATAATATTTTTTTATATTTTCATCTATATAATTTTTCTGAGAATGATTAAGCTTTAGTACTTTCTTGAATAAGTTGTCAGCTTCGTCAATATCTCCTAACCACAGTGTAGTCATACCTAACATTAGATATGCTTCAATATTGTTTATATTTCTCTCAATAGCTTGCAGAAAATATTTTTTTGATTTTTCTAGATAAATTAAAGATCTATCTCTTTGAAAAATGTACTGATAAACTTGCCCCATTCTACAAGGTGCTTCTGAGGATGAAATATTTATTAGCATAGCTTGCTCTAAATAGTCTAAAGCTTTTTCATATTCTAAATTATCTACATATAAGTTAGCGCAATTGAAGAAGGCTTTATAGTTTTTACTGTCAATAGATATCGCCTTGTTGAAATATCTTTCTGACTCAATAACATTACCAGTATTCTTAAAAGCTATACCCAAGTTATTATTCGCCTCATAATTATCAGGGTCTATATTTATAGCTTTTTCTAAAAAAATAATTGCATCAGAGAACTGAGTTTTTTGGGAGAGTATACACCCATGGAGATGATTAGCTTGAAAATTATCTTTATCACATTTTATTATCTCTAAATAAATGATGTCTGCATCGTCTAATTTACCCTGATGATGGAGAGTGAGTGCTTTATTTAGTAATTGATTTGTATCTATTTGTCTCATTTATTCTATGCCCAGGGACAGAATCGAACTGCCGACACGAGGATTTTCAGTCCTCTGCTCTACCGACTGAGCTACCTGGGCTTAAATATTATTTTTTCTCTGGCACAAAACCCACTGGGGCAGCAGAACCATC
>Ga0233433_10000050_pt1 | contig 146005 bp, 130 predicted proteins | sample SI_122_August201_5_FD_179868 | JGI IMG/M metagenome (GOLD analysis project Ga0233433, IMG submission 179868) | Seawater microbial communities from Saanich Inlet, British Columbia, Canada - SI_122_August2016_100_MG | ecosystem: Environmental > Aquatic > Marine > Inlet | place: Canada: British...
AAGTTGAATAAACGAGGTTTGACTGCCCAGACAGCTAGGATGTTGGCTTGGAAGCAGCCATTCATTTAAAGAGTGCGTAACAGCTCACTAGTCGAGCGGTCGAGCATGGATAATAATCGGGCATAAGTATATCACCGAAACTATGGCAATATTTATATTGGGTAGGGGAGCATTCTATTCTACGTTGAAGGTAAACTGTGAGGTTTACTGGAGTGTATAGAAACGAAAATGTAGGCATAAGTAACGATTAGGGGTGCGAGAAACACCCCCTCCGAAAAACTCAGGTTTCCTCAGCTATGCTAATCAGCTGAGGGTTAGTCAGGACCTAACGCGAACCCAAATGGGGTAGTGGATGGACAACCAGTTAATATTCTGGTACCTGCATAGCAATAAACGTGACGGAAAAGCAATGTCATTGCGTACTGACAGAATAGTACGTTGAAATCACTGTTAAGGTGATGATAGTACACCGATCCTTCGGGTGAGGTGATAATATGACGGACCTTTTTCCAAGAAAAACAAGCTATGCAGCCTGTACTGTAAACCGACACAGGTAGTTGGGATGAGGATTCTAAGGAGCTCGAGAGATTCATGGCTAAGGAACTAGGCAAATTTGACCCGTAACTTCGGGAGAAGGGTCGCCTACTTTTAGTAGGCCGCAGTGAAAAGGTCCAAGCGACTGTTTATCAAAAACACAGGACTCTGCTAAGTCGAAAGACGATGTATAGGGTCTGACACCTGCCCGGTGCTGGAAGGTTAAGTGGAGATGTTAGCATTTATTTGCAAAGCATTGAAATGAAGCCCCAGTAAACGGCGGCCGTAACTATAACGGTCCTAAGGTAGCGAAATTCCTTGTCGGGTAAGTTCCGACCTGCACGAATGGTGTAACGATTTGGACACTGTCTCAGCCATGAGCTCGGTGAAATTGTAGTAGCGGTGAAGATGCCGCTTACCCGCCACGGGACGAAAAGACCCCGTGCACCTTTACTATAGCTTCGTATTGATATTGGATAAGTAATGTGTAGGATAGGTGGGAGACTTCGATTAAGCGTCGCCAGGCGTTTATGAGTCGTTGTTGAAATACCACCCTTTGCTTCTCTGATATCTAACCCTTTTTGGGAACAGTGCGTGGTGGGTAGTTTGACTGGGGTGGTCGCCTCCAAAAGAGTAACGGAGGCTTCTAAAGGTACCCTCAACACGGTTGGTAATCGTGTGTAGAGTGCAATGGCATAAGGGTGCTTGACTGAGAGACTGACAAGTCGATCAGGTTGGAAACAAGAGCATAGTGATCCACTGGTTCCGCATGGAAGGGCCAGTGCTCAAAGGATAAAAGGTACGCCGGGGATAACAGGCTGATCTCCCCCAAGAGCTCAAATCGACGGGGGGGTTTGGCACCTCGATGTCGGCTCGTCACATCCTGGAGGTGGAGAAGCTTCCAAGGGTTGGGCTGTTCGCCCATTAAAGTGGCACGCGAGCTGGGTTCAGAACGTCGTGAGACAGTTCGGTCTCTATCTGTGGTGGGCGTTAGAAATTTGAGAGGATCTGTCTTCAGTACGAGAGGACCGAGATGGACTGACCTCTAGTGTACCGGTTGTTCCGCTAGGAGCATCGCCGGGTAGCTATGTCGGGAATGGATAAGCACTGAAAGCATCTAAGTGCGAAACCAACCTCAAGATGAGATTTCTTTTAAGGGTCGTTGGAGACTACAACGTTGATAGGTCACCAGTGTATAGGCAGTAATGTCAGAGCTAAGTGATACTAATTACCCGTAAGCTTATTGTAACACACTTTCTTGATTGTTAACTTCGATATTTTCAAATGTTTATGACCTTTTTAAAATTTTAAGGTGGTTATAGCGATAGGGCTCACCTCTTACCATACCGAACAGAGAAGTTAAGCCTATCAGCGCAGATGGTACTACGTTTAGTGGGAGAGTATGTCGCCGCCTTTATCTTATAAATCAACCCTTTTTATGAAGGGTTTTTTTATACCCTTTTTTTAAATTTATTTTATATATCATAAGATTTTAGAATGGAATTAATTGAGATAATTATTCAAACAATAATAGATTATATAATAAACAAAAAAAACTACTGGATTTATTACATAGTATTCTTATTAGGAGTAATGGGATTAATTATTTTATTAGCTTGATTTTTTAGAAAGTTTTTATTTTTTCTTTCTTAGTGGTATAGAGTATGTTAAAGTGTAATTGAATCCACTTCCAAAAGTGTTGTCATCTGTTACTTTATTGAAGCCTGGTATAAAAAGAGTATCAAAGTTATCCGGCTTTGAATGAGATAATAATTTATTTAATCTTAAACTAAGTCCTAGATAAACATTGTTAAAAGTTTCAACTTTTAGACCAGCTACTATCTCAATCCAATTTCCTGAAAGATCTGAATACTCAATTGTTTGGTATTCACTGTCAACTAAGTTCGAAAAATAGGAATCTTGATTTCTAACTGTATAGTCTATAATTTTATTAGAAAAATCTGAAGTTGCATATCGTAATCCTAGGTAAATTGAATTATCCATTCCAACCCAATTTTTGAACATATTATAATTAAACCCAATTCTAAGAAAACGTCCAGAAGAATTAAAATTTATATTTTCATCTTCAATTCTTCTATCAATCAATCCATATTCCCCTGCTAAATATAAATTTTCAGTCACCTGTAAATCACCAATAAATTCATAATTTAAATTATCTCCTTCAGAAGATGATTTGATTGGTTTAAATAAATCGATACCTAATCTTAACTTATTTATAGTCAAGAGTTTATCTTTTTTAACTAAACTATCACTTGAGTTTAATTCTGTTTGAGATACTAGCATATTAGTTGATAACCAAATGCTAATAATGAATAAATATATTTGTTTTTTCTTCATTAAAAATTGAATCTTTTTCAACTGTAATTTCTCTTATCCATCCAGTTGATTTTATGATTTCTGTTTGATTATTAATTAAAAAGTTTGATATATATCCACATGATCTGTTAAGATACTGATGTATAGATTGATGATAAATTGTCAAAGTATCTAGGGTTTCTTTATTATTAAATAAAAACTGAGTTTTATTTGAGTTTACCTTAAGAGGAAGTTTTATTGACCCTCCAGAAAACTCTTCATGAATTATTGAATCGCTTTCAATAGATTTAACATTAATCAATGTAATGCCAGTTGGATTTTTAGTTTCATTATCTAAAAAACCAATTGTTATTCGATTAGTGTTCTCTGATCCTTCAATACATATATCATCCTTTTCGCAGCTTATTATAAATAATGATATTAATAGAAAATGATGACCTCTTATCATGAGTTTAAATATCTTCAAAATTACTATATTTATAATAAAACTAAACACTTATATTTTGCAAACAAAAACCACTAAAGATTTAGCCCAATTTCACCTTGATTTAGAGAAAAAGTTTGGTGCACATGACTACCATCCGCTCCCTGTTGTATTAGAAAAAGGAGAAGGAGTTTTTATGTGGGATGTTAATGGAAAAAAATATTATGATTTCTTATCTGCTTATTCTGCGGTTAATCAAGGTCACTGTCATCCAAAGCTTGTAAATTTAATTAAGAATCAAGCAGAGACACTTACATTAACGTCTCGTGCATTTCACAATAATAAACTTGGAGAATATATGGAGTATGCTACAAATTTATTTGGTTTTGATCAACTTCTTCCAATGAATACTGGTGCAGAAGGTGTTGAGACTTCAATTAAACTTTCAAGAAAATGGGGATATTTAAAGAAAAATGTAGAAGAAAATAAAGCAAAAATTGTTGTGTGTAATAATAATTTTCACGGTAGAACAACAACAGTTATTTCTTTCTCTACAGATCCAGGTTCAAAGGATTTCTTTGGTCCTCACACTCCTGGTTTTATTCATATTCCTCATGGAGATGTAGATTCTTTAGAAGAAGAATTCAAAAAGGATAAAAATATTGTTTCATTTTTAGTTGAACCTATTCAAGGAGAAGCAGGCGTCAATGTCCCTGATTCAAATTATTTAAAAGATGTTAGAGCTTTGTGTACTAAATACAATGTCTTAATGATTGCTGATGAAATTCAGACAGGACTTGGAAGGACTGGCTCTTTACTAGCTTCTTGTGGTAATTGTGATTGTAGTAACTCATGTGAGCAAAAATCATCATATGTAAGACCGGACATTCTAATTCTTGCAAAAGCACTAAGTGGTGGAACTTATCCTATTTCAGCTGTTTTATGTGATTCTGAAATAATGGAAGTCATCCAGCCAGGACAACATGGAAGTACTTTTGGTGGAAATCCCTTTGCTGCAAGTATTGCAAAAAAGGCTTTAGAAATAATTATTGAGGAAAATTTATCTCAGAATGCAAGAAAGCTTGGAGAGATATTTAGAGCAGAGATTAATAAATTTATAGAGACTAGTAACATTGTTAATTTAGTCAGAGGTAAGGGCCTTTTAAACGCAATAGTTATAAACGATTCACCAGATAGTAAAACTGCATGGAATATATGCTTACGCTTAAGAGACAATGGTTTATTAGCAAAGCCAACACAGGGTAATGTGATAAGATTTGCTCCACCTCTTGTAATGACAGAAGATCAGCTCTACGACTGTATAAGAATTATCACTTCTACGATTAATGAATTTGAAACAAAGTAAATGAAAGTATATTTTGATAATGCTGCAACTACTAAAGTCAGAGATGAAGTTATTGATGAAATTTCTTCAGTTTTAAAGAATTGTTTTGGAAACCCTTCTTCTACTCACTCTTTTGGAAGATCTGCGAAGTCTTACATAGAAACTTCAAGAAAATCTATTGCAAAAATTTTAAACTGTGAGCCTGGAGAAATTATATTTAACTCTGGAGGTACTGAGTCTGATAATTCAATTTTAAAGTGTGCTGTCAAAGACTTAGGGGTAAAACATATTATCTCCTCAAAGATTGAACATCATGCAATTACACATACTTTAGAAGAGCTTGAGACTCAAGATGTCTCAATTCATTATGTTAAACTAAAAAGTAATGGTCAAGTTGATTTTAAAAATTTAGAAGAGCTGTTGACTTCGATTAAAGAACCGAAGTTAGTCACCCTAATGTACATAAATAATGAGATTGGAAATATTTTAGATATAAAGAGTGTTTCTGAATTATGTCAAAAGTATAATTCATTTTTTCATTCAGATGCAGTTCAAGCTGTTGGGCATTATCAGATTGACTTAAAATCCTTAAAAATTGATTTTCTCTCATCGGCAGGGCATAAATTTCATGGTCCAAAAGGTGTTGGATTCACATACATTAATAAATCAACTAAAATTAAATCTTTCATTTGTGGAGGTCCTCAAGAAAGAGGTTTAAGAGCTGGTACAGAGTCTGTTCATAATATAGTTGGAATGACTAAAGCACTCGAGATTGCTAATAAAAACATGGATAAAGAAACTAATTATGTTAGCACAATAAAAAAGTATATGATTGAAAATTTGATTGGTTTATTCCCAAATATTCATTTTAACGGAGAATCTGGAGATATGACTAATAGCACCTACACTGTTTTAAATGTATGTTTTCCTATTTCTAATGATAAAGCAGCTATGCTTGACTTTCAACTAGATCTTAAAGGAATTGCTTGTTCTAAAGGGAGTGCATGTCAATCAGGAAGTTCTGAAGGTTCTCACGTATTAAGCGAAATACAGGATGATTCTCATAAAATTTTTCCATCCGTAAGATTTTCTTTTTCACATAATAATAAAAAAGAAGAAGTTGACTATTTAATTGAAACCCTTAAAGAATTTATTAGTTCTTAATTAATAATATATTTTAGATTTATAAACCCCTTTATTTCCAACACCATCTTCATATTTAATTATTAATTCATTTTCACCATTTTCAATTACTCCATCTGATAAATTATGAAATATTAAGTTGGATTTTGGCTCATATTCAAACAATGCCCAATTTCCATTAAAATAACTAGAATAACTTTTAATTCCTGAAAGTTCATCTTTAAGCCTTAACCTTAAGCTTCTTTTTCCTTTAATATTTGAATTGCTTTTAAAATTAATTGGTATGATTTCGGGTTTTAAAGTGTCTCTTGAAATGATATACTTTCCTAATGAAGAAGTATTAGTATATATAAATGAATCATTTTTCTTTGAGCTTAAATAACTTATCCTCTCATTAATTATTTTACCTATAAATGACTGTCTTAATCGCATGGTATCAGTTATCTTATGAGGTAATTTTACTCTTACAGAAGATCTAAATGGATCTTTTTCTTTACCTAAATCAAGTGTATCGGAATTGTAAGAAATATTTAATAATAAATCATCATAGAAAGTGTTTTTGTCAATTTCAATTATTGATGAATTTTTGTTTAGAGTATAATCTTGATTAGTTAAGATTTCTATCCCTTGATAAGAAGTTTCAGTAGATTTAGTATCTACACTTTTTAATCTAAATTTTATATATGAAGAGTTTTGATTCCAGTCTGAAATTTTTATAATAACAGAGTTGTCTTTATAATTATCTGAATTTATAATTCCATTAAAAGAATTTTTTTTGAGAAAAGATAGATTAGAATTACGAGGGGTATATATTTTTAAAACCTTTTTATTTCTCTCAATTAGAGATTGATAATCATACATTATTTTTTTAAAGTGATTCTCACTAAATTTAATTTTATTCATTTGATATGAATAACTTAATATTGAATCGATAAAAAGTTCAACTTTATATATTCCATTCTGATTATATAAATTCTTATACTGTATATCATATATATCAAGCCCAATACCAATTTTACCATTATATCCAATTATATCAGATATGTATGTGGAGTCATTAAGCTTGCTTATTTTTTTTCTAACAGGAAGTTTTTTTACTAAGCTGTTATCCTCATTGATTATGTACAAACCTCTTATTATTGGTCTTTCTTGATCAACATATTTATAATTAAACATTAATGGATTTATGGCATCCTGATTTTTAGTTTCTCTTATTTCAAAATGAAGATGAGGACCAAAAGATCTACCTGTATTTCCAGAATATCCTATTAAACTTCCTTTGCTAATTATGAATTCATTTTTTTTTGGAAATTTTTTTATTGAATTTTTTTTTGATTTATAAAGTTCAGACTTTATATAATTATTTAGCTCAGGACTAAAGTTTCTTAAATGAGCATAAACTGAAGTATATCCATTTGGGTGATCTATGTATATGACTTTTCCATATCCATAATTATTAACTTCTATTCTTGAAACAAATCCATCTTCAATACTAAAAACCTTTTGTCCCTGTACTCCTCTGCTTTTAAAATCTATTCCAGTATGGAACCTTGATCTAAACTCTCCAAATGTCCCAGAAAGATCAAAGGGGGCATCAATTGGAGAATGGAAGTTAATTTCTTGGGAAATAAGAAAATTTATATTGAATATAAATAGTATTGTAAAAAGAATTCGTAGAAAAAATCTCATTTCACATCAAATTTAACTTAAGATTTTTATAAATTGAAATCAATAAAATAATTTTTTAGTTATATGCTTTTAAATCATGTAAATTCTTTAAAAGAAAAAATTGATCTTCTCTTAAATAAAGTAGATGAGCTTAAAGTTATCAATGATTCTCTTAAAACAAAAAATGACTATTTAATTAATGTAAATAAAGATCTTGAAGCTAAGATTAAGGTTATTCAAGCAAAAGAAAAACAACTTAAGCTTGTATCAGCGATAACTGAGGATAACACTGACAAGCAATACTTTAAAAATAAAATTGATTATTTAATCAAAGAAATAGATTATTGCATTGATAGAATATCAATATAGCTAATATGGAAGATAATATTAAAATAAAATTAAGTATAGGTGATAGACTCTATCCTCTTACAATTCAAAGATCTCAAGAGTTTTACTTTCGTGAAGCTTCTAAAATAATTGAAAAGACAATTAAAAATCTTGAAGAAAATTATTCTGTAAGGGATAAACAAGATTTACTAGCAATGTGTTGTATTCAATTTGCTGCTAAAAATCTTCAAAATAAATCTAAATTAAGCGATTCAGATACAGAAGTAGAGAAAACTATTTTAAAAATCATAGATGATATTGATAAATCCATTTTAACTTCTTAAATTTACTTGAACCTGTATTAGTGATTTTTGGTAAACTCAACGAGTATTAATTAAGAAAGGTGAGTTTAAATGCTAAAGCAAGCTATCTTTGAATAGATCCTTGAATGTTTAATTAGCCTTAATCCTGTTTATTAGGAGTTTATGCAATACTCACTTTAATACAGGTTTTTTTTCAACTCTTTACACTTTAGTCATAAAACTCTATCTCCATCCTGTCCATCAGTTTGGTGTCCACCCTTAATAGGATCATCAACTTTATTTAATGCCCATACCAAAGCAATAACCCAAAAAACAATTGTTGCTCCAAAAATGTTCATCAATAAAATTATCCATCTATTACGGTGAGACCTTTTAAAGGCAATGATGGTTGGCAGAAAATAAATAGCTAATACAATAAGACCTAACAAAGAAAAAAACAACAAGACGACTCCATCTGAACTCTCAGCTAATAGGTTAATATTCATTTTCTAATTTAGTTATATTTTTTGGAGATTAATGGTTTTTAAATCTCTTTTATTTCTTTCTTTAACTATGTGAGAAGGTTCCCATCTTCATCCCATTCTGCAAGATCGTTCCTTTTCGTTTGATCAACACATCTAGAAATCCATTCTTCATCGTAAGAAACTGAATAATCTTTCAAGATTTCATCTGGTACCCCATCCCATATATTAGGAGTATTCCCTTTATATTCAAGATCTTTAATTCCAATTTCAGATGTAAAATATCCAGTTATTATCATTCCTCTATACACAGCAAATAACCTGATAGCTTCTTGAAGATTATCATCAGTATTATCATTAAAGGCAATATCATCAAAAACAGACTGAATTTGAATGTCTGTGCATTCAAGTAATTTTGATCCAAATCTAACTTCGCATATTTGATCAAAGACAATTAAGCCTCTTCTAAGTACTTTTTCACCATATTCATTATGAGCTGGTGTACTAAAATCTTTTGCTATGATTTCAAATAGTTCAACAACACCGGCATCTTTAATATTTCCATTTTCATTTGGTGGTAGTACTATATTGGCAATTTTATCTATAGTTTTAAGTTCATAGTCATTAAAAAACTTTCCCTTAAGCATTTTATAATCCCATTCCAACTCCTCAGGAGTTCTTCCATATTTATATTTCCAAACTTGATCTAATATTAATTTATCTTCATCAGTTATACAACTGTTAAATGTCATTGTTGCACCAAGAGATCCAAGTACTAGGGTTTTTAAGCTATCTCTTCTTTTCATCAGATATTTTGTTTCTTTAATTCTTTAATTATATGTTCAGAAGTTCTCCATGATAATGCCATTATAGTCCAAGTTGGATTTTTATCAGCCTGAGAAACAAATGGTGCAGCATCCACTATATATACATTGTCTACATCATGGAGTCTTTCATATTTATTTACAACAGAATTCTTTGAATCATTACCCATCCTTGTAGTTCCTACTTCATGGATAATTTCTCCAGGAGCAGATATCCCATAATTATCTTTTTTAGTTGGTTTTGAGCCTAATGGAATTCCCCCCATATTATGTGCAATCTCCTCAAATGTATCATGCATGTGTTTTACTTGTTTAAATTCATTATCTGACCATTTGTACCTAAACCTTAATACTGGAATTCCATATTTATCTTTAGCATCAGGATCAATCTCACAATAATTTTCTTTTAGTGGTATAGCCTCGCCTCTACCTGAAAGAGATATTGTTGACCCATAGTACTTTTTAACATCGTCTCTTAATGAGTCACCATAACCTCCAGCTCTTAGTCCAAAAAATTTATTAAACTCATTTGGGTTAAATCCAAATCCATATTCTGGCATTTTAAAACTCCTTCCAATCTCTATATGATATCCTCTAGGGAAATCAAGTTTTTTATTATCAAGCCACCATGGAGAATAAACATGCATCCCTCCAACACCATCTTCATTATAGGTTTTTCTATTTATCAATTCTGGAATAAAAACGCCTCTTCCAGCTCCAGTGGAATCATGAAGATATTTCCCTATTAAATTACTGCTATTTCCTAATCCATTTGGATGAGCCTTACTTTTAGAATTAAGTAAAATTCTAGCTGTACTACATGCAGATGCAGCTAAAACTACAATTTTACCTTTTATAGTATAATCTTTTCCATTCTCTTTATTAATAAATGATACTCCAGTTGCACGGCCATTTTTATCAGTTAATACCTCATTAACCATTGAATTAACATATAAGTCAACCATTCCTCCTTTTAAAGACGGAATTACTAGACACGAGCTAGATGAAAAATCGCCATATACTGAACAGGATCGATCACATTGACCACAATAAAAACAAATACCTCTATCATTATTTATCCTTTTTGTAAGTATAGATAGTCTAGAAGGAATTACTTTGACACCAGATTTTTTAGCACCATTTATATAAAAAAGTTCATGTAAACGAGGTTTTGGTGGTGGCAAGAAAAAACCATCAGGATCATTAAACATATTTTCTTTTGTTCCAAATACACCAATTAATTTATCTAGTTTGTCATAATATGGTTTAATATCTTCATATGAAATTGGCCAATTCTCTCCAAGTCCATCATAATCTTTGCTTTTAAAATCTTTAGGTCCAAATCGTAGAGAGATTCTCCCCCAGTGGTTTGTTCTTCCACCTAACATCCTAGATCTCCACCATCTAAAATTTGAATCTTCAACAGAAGAATATGGTTCGCCATCCAAAGACCAGTCTCCATATGACATGTGAAAGTCTCCAAATGCTCTATTAGTTCCAGCTCCTCTTCTAGGTGATTCCCATGGCCATTTTAATTGAGTTTGTTGATCTGGGCTAGCAGGATCAAAATATGGTCCAGATTCAACTAAAGCTACTTTTACACCAGCTTCACTTAATATTTTGGTAGCCATTCCTCCACCGGCTCCTGAACCTACAACAATTACGTCATATTCTTTTTTACTCTTAAGTATTTCCATAAACCAAAGTGAATTTATTAAAAACTTTTAAATATTAACTTACTTAGCAATAAACTTTTCTTATATTAAATATCAAGCATTAAATATCAATAAAATTATCTTTAGTTTAAAATTTAAAATACTGCATTTTTACTGCTTATTTAAATCATGACAATAGAAATCTGCGCCACATCTATTAAGTCAATTATAAATGCTCAAAATGCAGGAGCAGATAGAATTGAGTTATGTGAAAAATATTTAATTGGTGGTGTTACTCCATCTATTGATTTTACTCTTGAATCAATAAAAAAATCAAGAATTCCAATTAATATCCTTATTAGACCTAGAGGTGGTAATTTTAATTTTATGGATCAAGAATATGAAAGTATGATTGAATCAATTTATAATTTTAAAAATTACAACATAAACGGATTTGTTATTGGCTTTCTTAATGAAGATGAAAAAATTGACTCTAATAGATTGATTGAATTTAGAAAAATTACAAAAGGTTATGAATTAACATTTCACAGAGCTTTTGACCATCTTATTAATCAAGATGAATCATTAGAATTATTAATTGAAAATAAATTTGATAGAATTCTTTGTTCAGGTGGTATTATTAATTCAGAGAAAGGATTTGAAAGGCTTAAATACCTTAAGAAAATATCTAAGGATAGAATTTCAATAATGCCTGGTGGGGGTATAAATTTGAAAAATTTTAATCTATTTAAAAACTCAAATTTTAATGAAATTCATCTTTCTGCAATTGATAAAAATATTTCACTTGATTCTAATTTTAATATTATTAGAGAAATTGTAGAGAAGAGTAAATAATAAAATATTATTTTTGAAAAAAATAAATATGACTTTTGATATTGATGTTATAAAGAGTGTCTATTCAGGGATGTCCTTGAAGGTTGAAAATGCAAGGAAGATTATTGGAAGACCTCTAACTCTGGCTGAAAAAATATTATATTCTCATTTATGGGATGGATCCTCCAATACTATATTTAAAAGAGGCGAAGATTATGTTGATTTCGGACCAGACAGGGTTACTTGTCAAGATGCTACTGCTCAAATGGCACTTCTTCAATTTATGCAAGCTGGTAAAGATAAGGTAGCTGTACCTACTACAGTTCATTGTGATCATCTAATATTAGCTCAATCAGGTGCTCAACAGGATCTTAAAAACGCAAATAAAGTTAGTTCTGAAGTGTTTAATTTCCTTGAGTCTGTTTCAAGAAAATATGGAATTGGATTTTGGAAGCCAGGTGCAGGAATTATTCACCAAGTAATTCTTGAAAATTATGCATTTCCAGGAGGAATGATGATAGGTACTGATTCTCACACTGTTAATGCTGGTGGGTTAGGTATGGTTGCAATTGGAGTAGGAGGTGCAGATGCTGTTGATGTAATGGCTGGAATGCCTTGGGAATTAAAATTTCCTAAGTTAATAGGGATTAAATTGACCGGAAAGTTAAATGGTTGGGCCTCAGCTAAAGATGTTATTTTAAAAGTGGCAGGCATACTTACTGTTAAAGGTGGTACTGGACATATTTTAGAATATTTTGGTGATGGTGCCGAATCACTTTCTTGTACTGGAAAAGGTACTATTTGTAATATGGGAGCTGAAGTAGGTGCTACAACTTCAATTTTTGCTTACGATAAATCAATGGAAAGGTATTTAAATTCTACTGAGAGAAAAGATATTGTAGAAGCAGCTTCTTCAGTTAAGAATGATCTTAGGGCTGATCAAGATGTTTATGATAACCCTGATTTATATTTTGATGAAATAATTGAAATTGATTTGAATACTCTTACACCTCACATCAATGGACCTTTCACTCCAGATCTAGCTACACCAGTTGATGAAATGAAAAACAAAGCTAAAGCTGAAGGTTGGCCTACTGAAATAAAATGGGGTTTAATTGGTTCATGTACAAATTCTTCTTATGAAGATTTATCTAGAGCAGCATCTATAGCTAGACAAGCCTTAGAAAAAAATATTAAAACAAAATCTCAGCTAGGAATTAATCCTGGCTCAGAACAAGTTAGATATACTGCTGAAAGAGATGGGATAATTGAGGTATTTGAGAAATTAGAATCTAAGATTTTTACTAATGCTTGTGGGCCATGTATAGGTCAATGGTATAGACCAGGAGAAGACAACACTAAAAAGAATTCTATTATTCATTCATTTAACAGAAACTTTTCTAAAAGAAATGATGGAAATCCAAATACTCATGCGTTTGTTACTTCACCTGAAATGGTAATGGCAGTTGCTCTTTCTGGTAATCTTGATTTTAACCCTCTTACTGATAAGCTAACTTCAGAAGATGGACAACAAGTATTTCTTGATCCACCAATAGGAGATGAATTGCCTTCTAATGGTTTTGCATACGAGGATAATGGTTATGTTGAACCACCACTAGATGGATCTAATATTGAAATAAATATCAATCCAGAATCAAAAAGACTTCAAGTTCTTGAACCTTTTAGCCCTTGGAATGGTGAAAATATTAATAATGCAAGACTTTTAATAAAAGCACACGGTAAATGTACTACAGATCATATTTCAATGGCAGGACCTTGGTTGAGGTTTAGAGGTCATCTAGATAATATCTCTGATAACTGCTTGATAGGTGCTGTTAACCATTTTAATATGGAGACTAATTCTGTAAAGAACTTAATAACAGGTGAATATGGTCCAGTTCCAGAAACTCAAAGATTTTATAAAAAAAATCAAGTAGCTACAATCGTTGTAGGAGATCATAACTATGGAGAGGGGTCTTCAAGAGAACATGCTGCAATGGAGCCAAGACATTTAGGGATTAAAGCTGTGATTGTTAAGTCATTTGCAAGAATTCATGAAACAAATCTTAAGAAGCAAGGAATGTTAGCATTTACCTTTGACCAAGAAGATGATTATAATAAAATACTTGAAGATGATGTCTTTAATTTTATTGATTTAAAAACTTTTTCACCTGGCAATAAGTTGTCTCTTGAAATTATTCATTCTGATAATTCTAAAGAAATAATTAAATTGAATCATACTTTTAATTCTCAACAAATTGAATGGTATAAAAATGGTTCAGCATTAAACTTAATTAAGTCTAATAAAGGATGATTAAAGATCTTAAATACCTAATGGCATACTCTATTGCAATCATTGCATTTATTGGTATTTTAGCGGGAGGGCCCCTTGTCTATTTAACTGTTGTTTATACTTTTATTTTTATTCCGATATTAGAATCAAATACAAAGGAATATAAAAACGAGTATTCAGATGATGAGAAGAAAAATAGAAATCTAGATCCATTCTTTGATTTTTTACTTTATCTAAATATTCCTATAGTTTTCGGAATATTTTTTGTTTCTCTAAACACATTACTTTATACAAACTCTGTTTATGAAATTATAGGTATAATTATATCAGCTAGTATTGTTATGGCTACTAATGGAATTAATGTTGCACACGAGCTTGGTCATAGAAAATCTTTATTTAGCAGAACTTGCTCTAAGTTACTCTATCTCCCTTGTCAGTATATGCATTTTTTTATTGAGCATAATTATGGTCACCATATTAATGTTGCTACACCTGATGATCCTGCTACTGCAAAATATAAGCAGAATTTATATAGTTTTTGGATTAGTTCAGTAACTAAAACATATATAAGTGCTTGGAGAATCCAGTTAAAACTTTTAAGAGTTTCTAAACTAAGTTTTTTTTCTCTTAGAAATGATATGATATTTTATACTTTATTTCAAATTTCATTTTTAATTTTTATATATCTTAACTATGGTCTAATTATTACTATTTATTCAGTACTCATGTCTATTGGTTCATTTCTATTTCTAGAGACGATCAATTACGTAGAACATTATGGGCTATTGCGCAAAATTAAATCGAATGGAAAATATGAAAGAGTTAAACCACACCATTCGTGGAATTCAAATCATACTATCGGAAGAATAACTCTTTACGAGCTTACAAGGCATAGTGATCATCATTTCATATCATCAAAAAAATATCAGGTTTTAGAATCTATAGATGACAGTCCTCAGCTACCATATGGTTACCCTACTTCAATTTTAATTTCGTTCTTTCCACCTTTATGGTTTAGGATAATGAATCCACTAGTAGAGCATCACATGGATTATACAAATTAATAAAAAAAGCAATTTATTTTTTAGTTATACCAACTACAATCAATATAATTAATCCCTTCAAATTTTTTATCGAAAAATCTATTTTTAGATTTTATAAATCCATTATATGTATTTGCAAAAGGAGAAGAAGGGTGCATTATATCATCTGGATTAGTACTGTGCGCATAACGAAGAACATCATGTCCAAATTCATGGTACATTAAGCCTAGTTTCTGCCATATATTAATATCATTCCAATACCTAAAAGCAATTCCAACTCTCACAACTTCATCATTACATGAACTTGCAGCATATGCTCCATAATCAAGAACTTCACCAGATGCAGTTAATGCGGCAGATTCATATTCATAATACATATTTACAATAGAATTTAGATTATCATAATCAGGATTGTTTCTCATTGAGCATTTTGCATCAGCAACAAATATATCCCAAAATGCATATAAATCATCAGAGTCAAAGTTTGGATCAGTTACTCTATCATAATCAATACAGCTAAACAAAACATCTTCAGGAATTTCCTCATATACTAAAGAATTTTTAGCACATGATATTACTAATAAAAAAATAAGATAGATTATTCCCCTGGGCATGAAATATATTTAATACCAGTAAATGATCTTTTAAACAGTCTGTCTTTGGCTTCAATAAAATCATTTACATTAATATCGCTTCGTGTACTAGAGGGGTACATGATATCAGCAGGGTTTGTGCTGTGCTCATATTTATAGACATCATGACCAAATTCATGATACATAATCCAAAGTCTTTGTAGTAAGTTTTTTTCTGTCCATTCATTGTATAATACACCAACGTTAACTCTATTATCATTACAATAACCTGAGAATGTAGAATATGCTATGTGATCAGGAGTAACACCAGCAGATATTTGCGCAGCAGATCTATATTCAAAAAAGATATTAAGAGATGGATTTCTTTCAGAGTAATCTGGACCTCCTCTAGAACATTTTACATCCTCTACAAATTTCGTCCAATATTGCATTAGATCATCTTGATTTGTATTTTTTGGATCTAGAAGATCATCATAACTTACACAACTGTAAATTTGTTCAAATTCGTCAACAATCTCTACAGTTGGTGTTTCAGCATCTTTAGAACATGCAGTTACTATAAGAGATATAAATAAGGATGATAAAATAAATCTTTTCATATTACTAAAATTTGTAGCGAGAGAGAGATTTGAACTCTCGACCTCCGGGTTATGAATCCGACGCTCTCACCAGCTGAGCTACCTCGCCAAATTAATAAATGCAAATATATAAAACAAATCTCAAGAAAGTATTGCTAAAAATCCGTTTATTGATGTATATACTAACTTTTTTTAATATATTGGAAACTATATGAGCAAGAAAAAAGAATTTGTAATTGAATATGATTTTCAATCTTCTCCGCAGTTATTATTTCAATATCTATCTACTCCTTCAGGTTTATCCGAATGGTTTTCAGATGATGTAAACTTTAGAGGTGAAAAATATACTTTTTTCTGGAATGACTCGGAGGAATATGCAAGAGTTTTATCAAAAAAGATAAATGAGAAAATTAGATTTCAATGGATTAATGGTGAACCAGATGAAGAAGAATATTTCTTTGAATTTAAAATTCAAATGGATGAAATCACCAAAGATGTCTCTCTTACAGTTACTGATTATTCAGATGAAGATGAATTAGAGGAAGCAAAACTTTTATGGAATAGTTTGATTGCAGATCTTAAACAAGTATTAGGTTCAACTTAATTTAAAGTGATATCATCAGGCGAATTAGACCATATTCTATATTTTTTTCCTAATTTTTTAATCGTATTATTCCAGCTATTTTTTTCTTTTAAGTCAAATACATTTTCAAATTGATCTTCTAAAACTATCCAACTATTATTATCTATTTCATCATCCAATTGATTAGTATCCCAACCAGAATAACCTTGAAAAAGAATCACATCTTGCTCATCAATTAATCCATCTTCAATTTGATTAAAAAGATATTCGAGGTTATTACCCCAGTATAAATTATTATCAATTTTAATGCTTTCTAAATGATCACTTTTACTTTTTAATAAATAATAATGATTATGAGAGACTGGACCACCATAATAGACATCTATCTTAACTTTTTTTGCTGATCTAATATCTTTTGTTATAAAAAGATCAGAATGTCTATTTAGAATGAAACCAGTCAAGCCATCTTCTGTCTCATCAACAATTAATATTATTGATTTATAGAAAATCATATCGCTTAAAAGGTTTGGAGAAGATATTAGAATTTTTCCTTTCATGGTAAAAAAAAAGAGCTTCCTAATAGAAGCTCTTTATGACATTTTTTAAATGAATTTAAAACTTAGTTATTTACTGTACTTGAAAGTTCAGCTCCAGCTTTAAATTTTACAACTTTTTTAGCAGGGATTTTAATAGTTGCACCAGTTTGAGGATTTCTTCCATCTCTTGCAGCTCTTTGAGAAACTGACCAAGATCCGAATCCAACTAGTGATACTCTACCACCACCTTTTAAAGTTGAACTAACACTCCCTAGAAAAGATTCTAGAGCCATTTTCGCTGATGCTTTTGATATGCCAGCGTTACCTGCCATTGCATCAATTAATTCTGATTTGTTCATATCACTTAATTTTAATGTTTAAACAAAAATATGTGTTATTATGAAAGTCCCACGATTTAAAGGCCTAAAAGTCAATTTTTGTTAATAAATAGGGGTGTTTTGTTGATAATCCAGCTGTTTTTCCTAGTAAACATGGGAATTTTCATCAAATTTCAACCCATTTATCAACTCTTTTGCGGTCATTTCTCTTTTACTTTCCAATTGAATTATGACACAATTTGTAATTCCACTATCATTATATATTAGTAATTCACCATTTTCAATAACTATTTTACCCCTTATATTATTTTTTGATGATTGACTTTTTTTCCCTACAGCCTTTAAAATTTTCATTCTAATTTCATTATGACCATTTTTCATAATTGTCCAAGCTCCTGGTTTTGGAGATAATCCTCTAATTTGACTAACTATTTTACTTACTGATTCACCCCAGTCAATTCTAGTATTTTCTGAATTTAATTTTGGAGCTAGCATTATTTTATTTTCTAAATTCTGTTTAATAGGTTTAATGGTCTCATTAAAAACCCCTTCTATAGTTTTAACTAGAAGCTCTGCACCAACTTTAGACAGTTTATTATATAATGACCCAAAGTCATCTTCATCGTTTATCATTACATCTTTCTGAAGTAAAATATCTCCTTGATCTATTTTATCATTAATAAAAAATGTGGTAACCCCTGTTTTAATCTCATTATTTATTAAGCACCAATTTATTGGCGCAGCACCTCTATAATTTGGCAAAAGAGATGCATGAAGATTAATTGTTCCATATTTAGGTATAGTGAAAATTTCTTGAGCTAATTTTCTGAAAGCTACTACTATAATTAAATCAGGTTTTAAGTCTTCAATTTGAGCAATGAATTTTTCATCTGTTAAACTTGAGGGCTGAAGAATCTTAATATTATTTTTTAGCGCGCATTTCTTTACGGTACTCTCCTTCAGCTTTTGCCCCCTTCCTGATTTTCTATCAGGTGTGCTTACAACATATTCAACATTATACTTAGAACAGATAGCTTCTAATGAAGTTACCGCAAAATCAGGCGTTCCAAAAAATATTATTTTATAATCTTGTTTCATGAGTTGTTTAAAATAAATTTAACTCTTTCTTTTATGCTAATATTAGGGACTTTAATAATTTTAATACCTGACTCCATGTATATATCATCTATAAAAGGACTGATTTTTTCTGCATCACTAAATTCCTCTATTCTGTCTTCATCTTTTTTATAAATTTCTTTCCATGGTTGAAAAATAAAAATCAGATCATATTTATAATTACTAGGTAAATTATCCCAATAACTTGAAGAATTATCAATTGATCTTAAATATGCTGTAATTTCATGAATTCCCCTGTCATAGAATGCAAGATTTTCTTTACAGTTCAAAGTATCTGCAATTTTATAGTCATGATGCCTTCTTTTAAAAATCTCTTCACTTATCTTAATAGGATCTGATTTAAACTCTGATCCTCTTTGTTTATAGTCAGAAAGTATATCTCTAGCTGCTTCCTTAAAACAATGAAATTTGAGTTTTGTAAGTTCATATATTACACTAGTCTTTCCTGTACTAGGTCCTCCAGCTAAAACAATTCTTTTATTTATTTTTTCTTGTATCATTTCTCCAAAAAGGTTTAGTTATATTTGTAGAAATTTTTACAAAAATAATTCCCTTGTCTAATAAAAATACTAAATCTGAAGATTTTTATTTAAGATTTGAAGAACAGTTGTTAGAATCTCAGGATTGGCCTGGCATGTACATGTATAAATTTATTGTTAAGGATGGGAGTGATGAGATAAACCAATTGAAGAAAATTTTAGATAATTATAATGGAAATTCATCTTTTAAGTCATCTTCAACCAATAAGTTTATAAGTGTAACGTTTGAACACTTTGCATCTTCGCCAGCAGATGTGATTAAAGTATATAAAGAGGTTAGTGTTATAGATGATATAATTAGCCTTTAAATGGTAATTAATTTATTAAATTGCGAAATATGAATTCATTAGAATACAATACAGAAAGAACCAAATTGATAATTCCAGAATATGGAAGACATGTTCATCAAATGATTGATCAAGCTGTAGCTTTAAAGGATAAAGATGAAAGAAATAAAATGGCTAAAGCAATTATTGGTGTGATGGGAAATCTAAACCCTCATTTGAGAGATGTTCCTGATTTTCAACACAAACTTTGGGCTCAACTCTTTATAATGTCAAATTTTGAACTAGATGCAGATAGTCCTTTTGAAAAGCCTTCAAAAGAACTCTATATAAATGGTAAACCAAATAAACTAGAATACCCTCAGAGCTATCCAAAATATAGGTTTTACGGAAATAATATTAAGAAAATGATTGATATTGCAATGGGGTGGGAAGAAGGTGAATTAAAAGATAAGCTTATTGCCAATATAGCTAATCATATGAAAAAATGCTTTTTAAACTGGAACAAGGATTCTGTTGATGATAAGGTAATTTTTGATCATCTAGCAGATTTATCTAATGGAACATTAAAAGTTCCTGAATCTAAGCTACCCTTGACAGACTCTAGTGAATTTCTTAAGAATATGGTTAAGACAAACAATAATTATAAGTCAAATAATAAAAACAGAAAAAAGCCTAAAAGAAGATATTAATGTCCAGTCTGAGAGTTAGAGGAGGTATTAAATTGTCTGGTGAAATCAGACCACAAGGTGCTAAAAATGAAGCACTTCAGGTGATTTGTGCAACTTTGTTATCAGAAAGTGATATCACAATTTCTAATATTCCAGATATAATTGATGTAAATAAACTTATAGAGATACTTAGAAATCTAGGTGTTAAAATAACAGAGCTAGAAAAAGGTAAATACTGTTTTAATGCAAAAAATATTAATCTTGAATATCTAAATAATGGAAATTTTTTAGATGATGCTAAATCATTAAGAGGTTCCATAATGTTGGTAGGACCTCTTCTATCAAGATTTGGATCTGCCTCAATACCTAGGCCAGGTGGAGATAAAATTGGAAGAAGAAGATTAGACACACACTTTATTAACCTTGAAAAACTTGGTGCAAAACTTGAATATAATTCTAATAATAGGACATATTCAATCATTTCTAAAGATCCCCTTAAGGGAACAAGTATTTTGCTTGATGAGGCATCTGTAACAGGAACTGCAAATATAATTATGGCAGCTGTTTTAGCAAATGGACTTACATCTATTTATAATGCTGCTTGTGAACCTTATATTCAACAATTATGTTTACTCTTAAATAAAATGGGCGCCAAAATTTCTGGTATTGGCTCAAATCTTTTAAGTATTGATGGTGTTGATAAACTAGATGGTGCTACTCACCAAATATTACCTGATATGATAGAGATAGGTAGTTGGATAGGTTTAGCAGCAATGACTCAAAGTGAGCTTAGAATTAAAGATGTTTCATGGGAAAACTTAGGACAAATACCTGATGTTTTTAGAAAGCTAGGGATTACTTTAAACAAAGAGGATGATGATATTCTTATTCCAGCTCATATAAATGGATATTCTATATCTAATTTTATTGATGGTTCTATTTTAACTGTTTCAGACGCTCCTTGGCCAGGTTTTAGTCCAGATTTAATCTCTATTATACTTGTAACAGCTACTCAAGCTAATGGAAGCACATTAATTCATCAAAAAATGTTTGAAAGCAGACTGTTTTTTGTTGATAAACTAATTGATATGGGAGCCAAAATAATCCTATGTGACCCCCATAGAGCTTCTGTTATTGGCCATAATTTTAAGTCTTCATTAAAACCAACTGTTATGACCTCTCCTGATATTAGGGCCGGTATAGCTCTTCTTATTGCTGCTCTTTCGGCCTCTGGTGAAAGTATAATTCAAAATGTTGAACAAATAGATCGTGGTTATGAGAATATAGTGGAAAGATTAAAATCTATAGGAGCTGATATTGACAGAATCTAGAGTTATCTCTTAGAGATTTTATTATTAGATATATTTCGTTGCATATTACACTTAAATCTATCTATACTGTTTTCTCTTAATTTAGAATGTTTTGTTTTTCTGCCACTAACTCTCTCTCTCCACAGTTTAAAACTACTTTTTTTGAGATTATTTCTCATTAAACTTATTAATTCCTTTTCATTAATTTCAAACTGATTAAATATTGCTTCAAAGGGAGTTCTGTCTTCCCATGCCATTTCAATTATCCTATCAATTTCAATTAGACTTTTATTCTTCACTAGTAATTGTTTTTATAAATTTCTCTCCATTTAGTAAGTGAAACTCTTTCTTTTTTCAGATCCATTTTATCAAAAGTTGTTTCTAAACCAAACTAAGCTGGTAATTTTTTTCTTTGACATGATTTACTACAGTATTTTATGTTATCCCAGTTTTTCTCCCATTTTTTTCTCCATGTAAATTTTAATCCACAGGTTATACAAATTTTTGAGGGAAGATTAATTTTTTTAACTCCTCTCATTAATTTGTTTTAACCGAACTCATACCACCATCGATTGGTATGATTTGACCAGTCATCCACTTGCTATTATCCTCAAGTAAAAATTTGACAATCTCAGAGATATCCTTAGGTGATCCAATCTCCTTAAGTGGATGTCTGTTCTTTGCATTATCTAATTTAGTTTCAGAGTTTAGGAATTTTTCAGACATAGGAGTTTCTAAAATAGATGGAGCTATAGAGTTAACTCTTATTTTAGGAGCAAATTCTGCTGCTAATGATCTTGTTAGTCCTTCAATAGCTCCTTTAGAAGATGAAACTGAGCTATGGAATGGCATTCCTATTTTTACTGCAACAGTACTGAACATAACAATACTTGGATTTTTAGCCTTTTGAATTTTTGGTAACACCTTTTGTAAAATTTTAATACACCCTATTACATTTATATTAAAATCTTCAAGAAATACAGATGGTTTTAAACCTTTAAAAGGTCTTAAATTTATTGTCCCTGGTAGATAGACAAATCCATCAATATGATCTGGCAACCAATCAGTTTCAAATTCCTGATCAAGGTTAAGTTCATTTATTTTAATGTTGGTATCACTAAATTTTTCTTGATTCCTAGTAGCTATAAAGACATTATTATCCTCTTTAAGTTTTTGCGATAGTTCATATCCGATTCCAGTTGAACCACCAATCAGTAAAATGTTTTTCATTTATTTAAAATTTCCAAAAATTTTTATTAATTCAAGTTCTCTATGTTTAAAAATAGTATTCAACTTAGAATTAATAAATAGGAAATTTAATAGAACACCTATAATTCCAAAAGGAGGCTTATAATGTATAACATCTTCCATGATAACACCACCCTCAATTTCTTTTATAAAATGTTTATGATGCCAAAATGTATAAGGACCAAATCGCTGTTCGTCTATGAAGAATTCTTTATCTCTTATTTGAGTTATTTCTGTAACCCAGTTAATCTTAATACCTAGAAGAGGTTTAACAGTATACTGTATAATTTGACCTGGGTAGGCTTTCTTTTTATCCCAATCAGTAATATTGAAATCCATAGACTTGGGTGTTATTAATTCCAAATTGTTGGGCGATGATAGAAAATCCCAGGCTTCATTCAAATTTATAGGAAGCTTTTGTGAATATTTTAACTTAAAGATTTCCATTGATAATTTTCAAGATTTGTTTTGTGACCTGAGGCACTGGAAGCCCTAAAACACTAGTGTAACTGCCACTAATTTGTTCAACTCCAATCATCCCAATCCAATCTTGAATTCCATAACTTCCTGCCTTGTCTATAGGATTGACTTTATCAACATAATAGTTGATTTCCTTATCAGTCAGCTCCTTATATGTAACCTTGGTGGTTTCAGTTAATATTTCAAAATTTTTGGAAGTTAAAAAACCAACAGAAGTAATCACATCATGTGACACACCACCAAACATTTTAAGCATTTTTTTTGCTTCCATTTTATCTTTTGGTTTCCCCCAGCATTTTTCTTCAAACCAAACAAGTGTATCAGCGGTAATAATAATTTGATTTTCTTTAACTAACTCCCTAAATGAATTTGTTTTTTTTGTAACAATGAATTCAGCTATTTCCTTACTTCTTAATGTATCTGGAAAATCTTCATTTACTGGATTTGAATTAATATCAAATTTAATTCCTGTCATTTCTAGAAGTTCTTTTCTTCTAGAAGATCCTGAGCCTAAGGTAATTTGATAATTAGAGCTATTAATTATATCCATTTATTATGAATTCTCATTACTTGTTCTATCACATCTCTAACACATCCGTAACCTCCATCTTTAGGTGAAATATAATCGCAAATAGATTTAACATCTACTGATGCATCACTTGGACATGAGGAAATACCTACAACTTTGAGGACTTTAATATCTGGATTATCATCTCCCATATATAAGATATTTTTTGGAGCAATGTTTTTTTCTTTTGTAAATTTTTCAAAAACCCCAATCTTATCAAATGCCTTTAGAAATACATCTTCAACACCAAGGGAGTTTAGTCTTTTTCTCACATTTTCCTGCATACCACCAGATATTACAGCTATTCTGTAACCTTTAGATATTGCATATTTTACAGCATAACCATCTTTAGCGTTAAATTGTCTATCAATTTTACCATCGTGGGTGTATATGATTTTACCATTAGTCATTACTCCATCTACATCAAAAATGAAAGTAGTAATATCTTTTAATCTTGTTTTATAAGTATCCATATTAATTTAAAGATGCAAATTTAACTAACTTTAACATGTAATTGTTTAGAATTAGCCTAAATATTAAAAATTCATATTTATCTTTGCCCTCTTACTAATGTGGTCAAAAATATTACAACTTTTATTTTCAACCAAGCTCATGCTTGTTCTCTTAATATTGTTTCCTTTAGCAATGGGAATAGGAACATTTCTTGAGAGTTGGTATTCTACTGATGCTGCTAGAGTTTGGGTCTATAACGCATGGTGGTTTGAACTGCTAATGATACTTTTAATGGTGAACTTTATGGGTAATATTAAAAAATATAACCTTTTAAGTAAAGAGAAGATTTCTGTTCTTATTTTGCACTTATCTTTTGTTTTTATTTTACTTGGTGCCTTTGTTACAAGGTATATTGGAGATGAAGGAGTAATGCCAATAAGAGAGAATAATTCATCCAATACATATCTATCAGAGAAGACCTATCTGACAATTTTTATTGATGGAGAAAAAAATGAACAACCTTCTAGAAAGACACTTAAAACTCAATTATTATTATCAAAACACACAAATAATTTTTTCTCAATTAATGAAGATTTTGAGTTTTCAGATAACGTAACTAAAGATTTTAATATTTCATATGATTCATTTAGAGAAGATGTTGCTGAGGGTCTTGTTTTAGATCCTGATGGTGAAAGGTTTATTAAAATTGTTGATGCAGCTGATGGTAATAGACATGAACATTTTATTAAAGAAGATGAAGTGTCAAGTATTCACAATATTCTATTTTCTTACAACAACTATGTGAAAGGAGCAATAAATCTCTCATCTAATGATGGAGAATACTATATAGAATCTCCTTTTGAAGGTCAGTTTACAATAATGGCTTCTCAACAGTCAGCTTCTCTGATTAAAGATAAAAAACAACTTCTAGAGTTAAGATCTTTATATCAAATTCCAGGTTTCCAATTTGTTTTTCCAGAACCTGCCTTAAGAGGAGTCTTTGATGTTGTAGACGCAGAAGAAACTGATGGTCTTAGCCAAGATGCCTTGTATGTAAATATTGATTATAACGGAACAACTAGAAATATACCACTTTTAGGAGGAAGAGGATTTGTAAACAACCCAAAGAAAGTTACTATTGATGATCTTGATTTTTATCTATCATACGGCTCTGATGAAGTTCAAATCCCCTTCAATATTAAACTAAATGACTTTATTGCTGAAAAATATCCAGGAACAGAAAACAGCTATTCCTCTTTCATGTCCAAGGTAACAGTGGAGGATGATAATGTCTTTGATTATGATATTTACATGAATCATATATTAAACCATAAAGGATATAGATTCTTTCAAGCCTCATTCGATCCTGATGAAAAAGGTACAGTCCTATCTGTTACTGATGATTTTTGGGGATCTTTTATTACTTATGCTGGATATCTTCTTTTATTCTTTAGTATGATTGGTATATTTTTTCAAGGTAATACTAGATTTAAATTTTTAGCAAAACAATTAAATAAAAAGACTCTTCTTTTTATCATGTTTTTTTTGTCTATGGGATCTTACTCTCAAGACATGCATTCAAATAATAAGACAAATTATATAGATTCGATAATTTCAACTAATTCTTATTCTCTAGATCATGCAAACATGTTTGGAATGATTGTTATTCAAGATAGCGGGGGAAGAATGAAACCTGCTAATACATTTTCCTCAGAATTGCTTAGGAAAGTTAGTAGATCAAACACATACAATGGTTTAACCTCTGATCAAGTTTTATTGTCAATAACAGATAATCCAGGAATTTGGTTTAATGCACCATTAGTTTACATAAAAACTGGAAAAAAGGGAGATACTATAAAAAAGATAATAGGTATTGATGAAAAAATTAAAAAGGCACCATTAGTTTCTTTTTTTGATTCTCTAGGTAATTACAAATTAGCCTCTAACCTTGAAAAAGCATATTTAGCATCAGTACCTTCTCAGATTGAAAAAGATATTATTGACCTGGATAGAAGGGTTAATCTCTTGTATTCAGCCTTAGAAGGTAAAATATTAAGGATTTTTCCTGTACCAGAGAGTGAAGATAATAAGTGGGTTTCTTATCCTGAGGTAAGTGAATTTGAGTTTAAAGGATCAGATTCATTATATGTAAATAACGTCTTAAAATTATATTTTCAAACATTAAGACTTTCTAGAGATAGTGGAGACTATTCCCAATCTGAAGAGCTTCTTGAAAGTATTAAGGGGTATCAAAAAAAATATGGGAATGATGTTATGCCTGCTGATTTCAAAATTAGTTCTGAAATAATATACAATAAGGTTAATATTTTTAATAGATTATTCAAATGGTATTTACTTGCAGGCTTATCATTGCTCATGATATTGATCCTACAAATTTTTTATAATAACAAAATCATTAATGTTTTTATAAATATTATCAAATACATTATATATATTTTATTTGTTCTTAATACAATTGGATTAGCTGCTAGGTGGTACATTGCCGGTCATGCTCCTTGGAGTGATGCTTATGAGTCAATTATTTTTGTTGCATGGGCAACAGTCATATTTGGTATAATATTCGGTAAGAAATCATATTTTACTCTTGCATCAGCCACATTTGTCTCAGCAATTATCCTTTCAGTTGCCAACATGAATTGGCTTGACCCTTCTATTGCTAATCTTCAGCCTGTTCTTGATAGTTATTGGTTAATGATTCATGTGGCTGTTATAGTTGGTAGTTATGGTCCTTTTGCTATAGGTATGATTCTCGGAATTGTAACTCTGTTATTAACAATCATTGCTAATAAAAAGAATAAAAAAGCATTCTCTACAAAACTTGAGGAGTTAACTATTGTAAATGAATTATCTCTTACAATAGGACTTGTAATGTTAACTATAGGAAACTTTCTTGGAGGTATGTGGGCAAATGAGAGTTGGGGTAGATACTGGGGTTGGGATCCAAAAGAAACATGGGCATTGATTTCTATAATGATATATACTGCCGTTCTTCATTTAAGAATTGTTCCTAAATTAAATAATAAATGGTTATTTAATTTGTTGAGCATTATTTCATTTGGAGCAATTATGATGACTTATTTTGGAGTTAATTTTTATTTAGTAGGTCTTCATTCATATGCTTCAGGTGATAAGGTTATTACTCCCGATTTTGTCTATTATTCAATTATTTTTATTACTATTTTAGGGTTAATTTCTTATTTTGCAAATAAGAAAAACAAAGTCCTTTAATGATTAATATTAATATTGAAAATGAGTATTCAAGACTCAATACAGTAATACTTGGAATTGCTAACGATCTCGGCGTTCCTCCTAAAGAAGCAGATGCGTATGATCCTCGATCATTATATCACATAAAAAATAATTCTTACCCTATTGAAGATGATCTTTTAAGAGAGGTGGATAACTTCCACAATAAATTAATAAAACATAATGTAGATGTTATAAGACCAAATAACATTAATAATTGTAATCAAATTTTTGCAAGAGATCTGGGTTTTGTTATTTCAAACTTGTTCTTTTTATCAAACATTGTTCCTAATAGACATGATGAATTAAAAGGAATTGATGAGATCTTAAAAAATTTAGATGTTGGTGTTATTAAATTACCTGAATTTATGCATATAGAAGGAGGAGATGTAATTGTTCATAATGATAAAGTTTTTATTGGAACATACTCTGATGAAGATTATCCTAAATTGATTACGGCAAGAACTAATAATTCCTCAATTGATTATTTGAAGAAAATGATAACCTCTAAAGAAATTATTCCTTTAGATTTAAAAAAATCGAATACTGATATATATAAAAATACTCTTCATTTAGATTGTTGTTTTCAAACTTTAGCAAATGATAAAGCAATCATATGTCCAGATGGTTTTAAAAATAAAAAAGATGTTGAATATTTAATTAATCATTTCGGTGAAAAAAATACGTTTATTGCTTCATTAGAAGAGACATTCGAATTAACATCTAATATATTAGTTATTTCACCTGATATTGTAGTATCTAGGCTAAAATCTAATAGATTAAATTCTTGGCTTGAAAAGAAAGGAGTGTTAGTTGAAAAAGTTAATTATTCTAATGTTTCAAAGATGTCAGGCTTATTTAGATGTTCGACATTACCCCTAAATAGAGAATGATGAAACATTTTACTTCAAGAATTTTAATGATTTCTCCTAATAAATTTAGAAACAACGAGTTGACTTTATCTGATAACTCTTTTCAATCTAAGCAAGTAGAAAATATTTCAATTTCAGGCAATGCCATTTCTGAATTTGAGAAACTTAAAGAGGCCATCTTAAAGAAAGGTATTTCGGTTCATGCTCTTAGTGATGATAGTGAATTTGATACGCCAGATGCTGTATTTCCAAATAACTGGATCTCTTTTCACAATCCTAATAAAGCTATATTATATCCAATGTATGCTTTAAATAGGAGGTTTGAAAGAAAATCTTCAGCTCTAAAAAAACTTTCTGATCAAGGAATAGAAATTGAGATAATTAAGGATTACTCTCATTTTGAGAATGATGATAAGTTTTTAGAAGGAACTGGAAGTATAGTGCTAGACAGAAAAAATAAAATTGCTTATTGTTCATTATCTAAGAGATCTAATCATGATCTATTAAAAATATTTTGTTTGGAAATGAATTATAAACCCGTTGTTTTTAATTCAATTTATCAATCAAAACCTATTTATCACACAAACGTTATGATGTCTATTTGTAATAATTTTTCAGTGATTTGTTTAGAGTCTATTAAAGATGAAAAACAGAGAAAAGATGTAATTACAAATCTAAAAGATTCTAATCTTGATATTATAGACATCAATACTGATCAAATGTGCTCTTTTTTCGGTAATTGTATTCAACTAATTGATTCAAAATCTAATCCATTATTAGTTATGAGTTCAAGAGCATACAACTCTATAAATAGCTCTCAATTAAAGATAATTGAAAAGTATACTGATATTATTCATTCTGATATAAAAACTATAGAAGATAATGGAGGAGGAAGTGCTAGATGTATGATAGCTGAGATTTTCTAAATATTACTATATTTAAGTAAACTTTACTACCCTTAAAGGGTCAAAATAAAAACTATTTATATGAAAAGACTATTAATAATAATGTTAGCTTTCTTTTTGCTTACGCCAATTGATGCTAACTCTCAAAGAAAAAGAAATCAAAAAGAGGATGCAAAGACTCAGAAGATTTCACTAAACGCTTTCAAGCTTAGGAATGTAGGGCCAGCATTTTTATCTGGTAGAATTGCAGATATAGCAATTCACCCAAGTAATGAAAGTGTATGGTATGTTGCTGTTGGTTCAGGTGGTGTTTGGATGACTGAAAACGCTGGTACAACTTGGAATCCAATTTTTGATAATCAATCTACCTATTCAATAGGTTCAATTACAATAGATCCATCAAACCCAAGTATAATTTGGGTAGGTTCCGGTGAAAATGTAGGTGGAAGACATGTAGCTTATGGAGATGGTGTTTATAGAAGTTCTGACGGTGGAAAAAGCTGGAAGAATATGGGATTAAAAAATTCAGAACATATTTCTGAAATAATTGTTCATCCTGATGACTCAAACGTTGTATATGTTGCTTCTCAAGGTCCACTCTGGTCTAGTGGAGGTGATAGAGGTTTGTATAAAACAATTGATGGAGGAAAATCATGGAGTAAAATATTAGGTGGTTCAGAATGGACTGGAGTTACTGATATCATGATGGATTCTAGACATTCAAATATTATTTATGCTGCTACATGGGATCGACATAGAACTGTTGCTGCATACATGGGTGGTGGACCTGGTTCAGGTATTCACAGGTCTGATGATAATGGAAAAACATGGAAAAAGTTAAATAATGGAATCCCAAGGTCTAATCTTGGTAAAATTGGTATAACAATGTCACACCAAGATCCAGATGTAGTTTATGCCGCTGTTGAGACTGATAGAACAAAGGGAGGTATTTATAGATCTGTGAATAGAGGAGAGTCTTGGAAAAAAATGTCAAACACAGTTTCAGGTGGGACTGGACCTCATTATTATCAAGAACTTTATGCTAGTCCTCATAAATTTGATAGATTATATCTTATGAACGTTCAAATTCTAACATCCGAAGATGGTGGAAAAAATTTCCGTCAACTAGAGGGGGCAAGACAAAAACATAGTGATCACCATGCTATTGCTTTTAAAGAAAGTGATCCTGACTATATTATGGTTGGAACTGATGCAGGTATTTATGAAAGTTTTGATTTAGCTCAAAATTGGAATTACTTCTTAAACCTTCCGTTAACACAGTTCTATAAAGTTGCTGTGAATAATGCTGAACCATTCTATCATATTTTTGGTGGAACTCAAGATAATGGATCTGCTGGAGGACCTTCAGCTACTGACGAAGGTATGGGTATAACTAATAGGGATTGGTATAAAACATTATTTGCAGATGGTCACCAGTCAGCTACAGATCCAGTTTATAATAATATTATATATGCTACAACTCAAGAGGGAAGATTCCATAGAGTTGATCTTGAAACAGGAGAGCAAGTTTTTGTTCAACCTCAAGCATTAGAAGGTGATCCTCACGAAAGATACAATTGGGATACACCTATACTAGTAAGTCCACATAATCCAGCTAAAATATATATAGCTTCATATAGAGTATGGGAATCAGAAAATAGAGGTGATAGTTGGACACCAATTTCAGAAGACTTAACAAGAAATGAGAATAGAATAGAACTTCCAATAATGGGAAGAACTCAAAGTTGGGATAATGCATGGGATGTTAAAGCAATGTCTCAATACAATACTATTACATCATTATCAGAATCCCCTGTTCAAGAAGGAATTATTTGGGCTGGAACAGATGATGGATTTATTCAAGTTACTAATAATGGAGGAAGTACATGGAAATCAATACCAGTTACTAAATTAGGCATACCTGAAAGATCATTTGTAAATGATATAAAGGCAGATTTATATGACCCAAATACTGTTTACGTTTCATTAGATAATCATAAAGAGGGTGATTATTCACCATATTTATTTAAAAGTAGTGATCTTGGAGAATCATGGGAGTCTATTTCAAACAATATACCCGATAGAACATTAGTTTGGAGATTTGTTCAGGATCATATCAAGAAAGATTTATTTTTCTTAGCAACTGAGTATGGAATTTATACTTCATTAAATGCTGGTAAAAATTGGCAAAAACTTCCTGGAAGTCCTACAATTTCTTTTAAAGATATAGTAATTCAGGAAAGAGAAAATGATTTAATTGGTGCATCATTTGGTAGAGGTTTCTTTGTTCTAGATGATTTTAGTGCACTTAGGGAAATGTCTGAAGATAATTTATCTAAAAAAGGAAAATTGTTCGAACCTAGAGATGCAAAACTATATAAGCCTAGAAATTCATATGGAAATACAGGCGCACAATTTTATGTTGCTAAAAACCCTGAATATGGTGCAGTATTTACCTATCATTTAAAAGATATGCCTAAGACTTCTAAGTCCAAAAGAATTCAATCTGAGAGGAAACTTAATTCTGATAAAAAGGATGTACCATTCCCTGGTTATGATGCAATTTCTAAGGAAATGAATGAAAAACCTGCTAGTATTATTCTAACAATTAAAGATTCAGAAGGTAATCACATCAGAAATGTTAAGAAAAATGCTTCAAATGGTTCTGGTAGGATTGCTTGGAATCTTAGACATAAAAGCTATTTTCCAGTAAGAGCAGGTAGTTCAGGTCCAAGATGGGGGTATTTTAACCCTTCAGGTCCTTATGTAACTCCAGGTGAGTATCATGCTGAATTTTATCTTGAAAATAATGGATCAGTTGAAAAATTAGATGGTCCAATTTCTTTTAATGTTAAACCATTAAGAAAAGGTACTCTTGAAGGTGCTTCCTATGATGATTATAACTCTTTTAGAATTAGAGTTTCAAACTTATATATTGAAATGTCTAAATATCAGGATGAATTTAACATGATGAAAACTAAGATTGAGCTATTAGATAAAGCATCTTTACAATTAGAAACTTTCTCTCCAGAAATAATGAAGAAAATTTCTGATTTTAAAACAAAATATAATGCTTTTGATTCTGAAACTGATGGTAATCCAGCTAAAGCTGAAATAGGAGAGTGGGATAAACCTTCAATTTCAATGAGAACTCAAATTGCTATGCAAGGCCTTTCAACATCATACGGTCCAACAGACCTTAATAAATCAAATCTAGATATAGCTGAAAAGTTATTTGACAAGCTAGCTCTAGATGTTAAGATGTTTAAGTCTGAACTTGAATCACTTGAGAATGAGGTTAAAGAACTAAACCCTCCTCATCTTTCAGGAAGTGGTATTAATTAGACGCGAATTGATTAAGTTCAAAGCATTCTAATTTAAAATACTTAACAGAAGATAAAAGGTGGTCAAAAATATCAGAGGTTAATGCCTCGTATTTTGTCCACTCTTTGTCTTTTGAAAACGCATAGATTTGAATTGGAATCCCTTGAGATGTAGGTTCTAGTTGTCTACACATCATAGTTAATTCGTCGTTAGTCATAGGGTGAACTTTTAGATATTCCTCTATATAAATTCTAAAAACACCAAGGTTAGTTAAATTTCTTCCATTTAAGAGCATTGACTTGTCTGCGTTGTTATTTTTATTGTATGAGTCTATCTCTTCTGTTTTTAGCTTTAAGTACTTAGATATTAATTTAACATTTTTAAGCTCATCTATCTCATTATCCTCTAAAAAACGAATAGAGCTTGGTTTTATTAATAGTGATCTTTTAATTCTTCTTCCTTTAGACTCTTCCATTCCTCTCCAATTTACAAATGAGTCAGAAACTAATTTATATGTAGGTATGGTAGTTATTGTATTATCAAAGTTTTGAACCTTAACAGTAGAAAGATTTACCTCAACTACAGTTCCGTCGGCGTTAGATCCGGTCATTGTAATCCAATCTCCAATTCTTACAGTATCGTTTACTGTAATTTGAATACTTGATACAAAACCAAGAATGGTATCTCTAAATACAAGTATAATTATAGCAGATAAAGCACCAAGGGAAGCTAAAAATGTTCCAACCTCTCTCCCGGTTAGCACTGATAATATTAAAATTATACCTATAAACCATAGAAAAATCATAACTACTTGAATATAACTATCAATAGGAATATGTTTTAGGGAAGAGCTAAGTTTAAAATAATCTTTTACAGAGCTAAGAATAGATTTAACTGTAACTAAAAACAGTACTATAGTCAAAGCTTCAATAACTATAATTAAATTTTCGGTGTATGTTGGAACAATCCAATAAAGAAAAAACAATGAAGGTATATAAGATAAAAGCCTGGGTACTCTGTTTTTTAACATTAAATCATCAAAAGGAGATGCAGTAGATTTAGCAATTCTTTTAAAAAATGATAAAATTATTTTTCTAGTAAAAAAATTTATGGTTAATACTACAAGGGTTGCGCATACAATAATAAGGCCTGAAGTAATTAGACTAGAAAGGTTATTGTTTATGCCGTAATTTGATAAAAACTTAATTATTTCTTCTTTATACATGGTACAAAAGTAAAAAACCCACCAATAAGGTGGGTTTTTTTAGTAATAAATTTTAAAGTTAGTTATGAATAGATACTAACTCAAGTTGACCACCATTTTGATGTTCACTAGCAGCCCCTAGTCCTTCAAGTAATTTTTGACCTTTAAAACTAGATTGCATTTTTTGCCATCCTTCAGTATTATCTGCACCCTCTACACCAATATTAAAGAACATGTGAGTGATATCACCATAGGCGTTTTCAGTTCTCTCATAAATTCTTGAAAGCGCCCACCATCTGTGATTTCCTTTAAGAATTTCTTTTTCAATTAAAGGTTTATAAACTTCTGATTCATAGGATTCAAAATCATCTGATTTTGCAATTGTACCAAGAATACTCATTTTATCACCTGGCTTAAGATCACCACCTGACCAAATAGTTTGATCAACACCTACTAGATGGTAATTTCTTCTTTCATTACTTTCTGAACCAACTGAATTCAAATATCTTGTAACAGCACGTTTAGACATTCTACCCTTATGAGCCTCAATTGCAAGATCTAACCATGCACCTGATTCCCAACTAGAATTGTAAGCATCTAATTGTTCCTTGCTTGAGAGTCCAGTAATTATAAAGAAATCAGCAACACTTTCTCCATCATCATTAGTTTGAACAACTTTAAATACTGCTTGTAAGTCTTGAATACCTCTTTCAATTGCTAAATCATGAACTGGTCCAAAAAACTCTTCAAGTTGAAGATATTGATCTTCCATTCCATCTTTAATATCAACAGCACTTAAAATTGTGTATTGAGCTGACGCACTAATTGTAAAAACTAATGCTAATAATAATTGTAATTTTTTCATTTTATTTAATTTTTAAGTTAATAATTTTTAGTAAGCAAATACACATGTGTATTCCTCACTATCCTGCATATCTCTTGATGACTCAATACCTTCCCATAGTTTATCCCATTTAAAGCCAGACATACCTTCAAATTCTACATCTGAATTACCCATTAAGTTCCATGCAAAATGTGTAAATCCTTCAAAAGCATTATCAGCTTTATCTGTCACTTCCACAAGAGCCCAATGTCTTAATCTTCCATTTAGAATATTTTTCTCTGCAATAGGCTTCCATACCTTACTCTCATAATTCTCAAAATCATCATTTTTTTTATTCATGAGATTAAGTGTTGCTTTATCACCAGGTTTGACATCTCCTCCAGCAACTATTGTTTGATCAACTATTTTAAGTGTATAGTTTCTTCTTTCTCTACTTTCAGATCCAGTACCTTCCATCATTCTCTTAATAGATCTTTTTGACATCTTACCTTTATACACTTTTTGAGCTAATGCTTCACCATCAAAATATTTTTCTAAGTTTTCCATTGAATTAAAAATATCAAAGATTAGATATTCATTATTTTCTGGCTGATCTCCTTCTTGAGGAGTTCTTTTCCAAACAGACCATCCTGCTTGAAGACCTTGATCAATTGCTTCTTGATGAATGGCTGACCAAAATTCTTCAAGTTTTAAATAATCTTCTTCAGCACCTTCATTAAGGTCAACAGCAGACATTACTGCATATTGTGCATTAAGTGAGAGGCTGAATAATAATATAAATGTTAATAATAAATTTTTCATTATAAATTGTTTAAAGTTATTTGTTAAGTCATAAATATAAGAAAAAACAGACCTTTTAAAAGTAAATTTTTATTGTTAGGGTAAATATTATGTTATTTTTACAATAAGATGGAGCCACAAACTATAAGTAAATTAATTCCTGTTATATTTCTATTAATACTAGGAATTATTGAATCTTTTGGTGGCCTATATTTTAATGATAGAAGATCAAAAGATGATTTAACTATTGAATTAATATGTTTAACTATCCTTCCAACATTAATTCAGCCTGCTATTTTAGCTTTTGTTCTATTTGTAATGGATACATGGTTTTCTGTCTATGAAAATCTTTTTATTAATTCATTTTTTTTGTGGCATGTCCTAGCTTTTTTAATACTTGATGATCTTACTCAGTATTTATGGCATAGACTTTCACATGAAAATGCATTTATGTGGAAACTTCATAGACCTCATCATGTTATTGAAGAAATGGGTGTTTTGGTTACCTATAGAAATGCTTTTTTATATTACGCTTTTATGCCAGGAATATGGTTTTCAGGTATCCTAATATTCCTAGGAATGACAGAGGTTTTCCTCTATTATCTTCCAATTAAAGTTACTGTAATATTGCTAGCTCATAGTGAAATAAAATGGGATAGATTTTTATATAAATACAAAATTTTACATCCATTAGCTTGGATTGTAGAGAGAACTATTTCAACTCCTTGTACTCATTATGCTCATCATGGTTTAACTTCTGAGGATGGCATTTCAAATCCAAATGGTAACTATGGAAACCTATTGTTTTTTTGGGATGTTTTGTTTGGGACAGCCAAGATTACTAGAAAATACCCTTCAACATTTGGAGCATGGAATAAAATGAAAGAGCCTTGGTATGTTCAATTATTTTTTCCTTTAATTAAATCTAAAGATCCTAGAAGTGAACTTCATTCAATAAAAACTGATATAGATTATGATCCGTCCAAAAACTATAAGGATTTTAGCGAATAAAAATGATAATAACATTTATTAATAATACTATATGAAAAAAGCCTATTTAGTTTCAATAACACTAGCAACTATTTTATTAGTTGGTTTTAATACAGAATTCAAAAAATCAAAACAATGTGATATAACTCCAGTAGATGGAACTGATACCTTTTGGGCAGAATATTTGGGACATGACCAAACTGTAGATTTTTGGCCAGATAAATATGTAAATTACTGGGCAGTTGTTGTTAATCAAAAGGACTTTCCAAATGTTGGATTTAAAATTCAAGGAGAATTTCCAGAGGCAAGATATTTTAGTTATAATGTTTATGGAAAAGACAGAAATTCCACAGCATCTATATTCGATACACAAATAAAAGCTGAAAATTGTTCTGAAAATCCATTCAAAAATGAAGAAAAACAAACTTCAGTAGATAAAAATATTTATACTCTTTTTGTAGTTCCAGAGTCAGTTTCTGAATTTGACACGAACGATAATGTACTTAAATTTATAGAAGGCGAAGAAGAAATCGGTATAATTCTAAGATATTACCTTCCAGCTGGAGGAGACCTAGCTGGAGTAGATTTACCCAAGATTGAAGTATTCGATTTAGACTCAAAAGAGTCCGTAACGATACCAAAAACTAGTAATTTATTAATTACAACTCCACAAATACTAAACAGAATTAATACTGCGTATTCTCTACAAATAGATAATAATGTTCGCTTTTATCGAGGTGATCCAACTGGACTTTATCCAAATGAAGACAACCAATATGTCCGTACTTTTTTAAATTACGACGACGACGATGTTTATGTAATTAGGTGGAAAGCGCCAACCTTTCCAAAAAACAGTTCAGAATTTGAAAGTGCTGAGGTTCGTTATTCTTCAATGAATTTAGGAGATAACATTACCAATAATTTTGATGGAATTTACGACACCCAATACAAACTAGATAAAGATGGCTTTGTAACTCTTGTGATTGCGGATGAAATACCCGAACTAAGAGAAAAAGCAGAAATTGCAGGATATAATTTTATGCCTTGGACTTTACCAGGGAACAAAGGGTATCTAATTTATCGTAACCTTTTAACAAAAGGAGGAAAGACAGCTCCTTATTCATTAAACAAAACTCCTATGCCTAATTTTGCAACAAACCGATCCCATTTAATATCCCACGACGCAAAAAAATACATTGGAGCTTATGCACCTACTGGCCTTAGGATGACTAAAGATGAATATTTAGCTGATTTTGGAGGATTTAATGACAAGTTCAGAGACTAAAAATTAAATAATATCTCTCTCTTCATTGTTATACAACTAATTTTTAGGACCTCTTAAATGAATTATTAATCCATTTAAGAAATTACGTAACAACTGATCGCCACATTTTATATAGTTTTTATGATTTTCGTTTCTAAATACTGCTCCAAGTTCTGATTTAGAGATCTTGAAATCAACTAGTTTGCAAATTTCAACTATTTCTTCATCACTTAACTTATGAGCTACACGTAGTTTTTTGAAAATATCATTATTTGTTAACCCCATAACATTCTTTTTTATATTATTAATTATTCTGAAATTTCAGATAACTCAAACCATCTTAGTGTTTTTAATTCCAGTTCTTTTTCTATTAATCCAAGTTCAATTGAAAGATCTTCAATCTCTTTTACACTAAGGCTATCTTTTGTAAAATGATTTTGAATTTCTTTTTTCTTAATTTCAATTTTTTTTATCTCTAATTCTATTTTTTTAAATTCTTTTTGCTGTTTGTAGCTAAATCCAACTTTATCTGTATTATCTTTTTGATATATTTTTTCTTTTTTATTAATCCTTATTGATTCCTTATTTTCTTGAACTCGAGAATCTTCATATACCCTATAATCGGAATAATTACCAGGGAAATCATCAACAATCCCTCCTCCTTTGAAAATAAATAAATGATCTACAATTTTATCCATAAAGTATCTATCATGAGAGACAACTATTAAGCAGCCTGGAAAATCTAATAGAAAATTTTCAAGTACATTCAGTGTAATTATGTCTAAATCATTAGTAGGTTCATCAAGAATTAAGAAGTTCGGATTTTGAATCAAAACTGTACAAAGGTATAGACGTTTGCGCTCACCTCCACTAAGTTTATTAACGAAATCGTATTGCTTTTTACGATCAAACAAGAAACGCTCTAATAATTGTTGAGCAGATATTTTGCGACCTTTTTTTAATGGAATATAATCTCCATATTCTTTAATTACATCAATAACTTTTTGTTCTTCCTTTACAGGAATCCCTTCTTGAGTATAGTAACCAAATTTTAAAGTTTCTCCCCAAACAATCTTACCTGAATCTACAGTGTCATTTGAAGTCAATAGGTTTAAAAATGTAGATTTTCCTGTACCATTTTTGCCAATTATTCCAATTCGTTCATTTCTTTGAAACGTATAATTAAAACTGTTTAATATAATTTTTTCATCAAATGATTTTTGAACTTTGTGCATTTCAATCATCTTGCTTCCTAACCTTTCCATATTTATTTCAAGCTGAACTTGGTGGTCGTTTCTTCTTTGACTTGCTTTTTCTTTTATTATTTTAAAATCCTCTATTCTAGATTTTGATTTTGTAGTCCTTGCTTTTGGTTGTTTTCGCATCCATTCCAATTCTTTTTTAAAATGTATCTTATTTTTATGTGCTTCAACGTTCTGCTGTGCAATTCGAGCTTCTCTTTTTTCAAGGTAGTATGAGTAATTTCCTCTATAAGTATAGAGTTTGCCATTATCTAGTTCAATTATCTCATTACAAATTCTTTCTAAGAAATATCGATCATGAGTAACCATTAATAATGAGATTTTCTCTTTTGAAAAATAATCTTCTAACCATTCTATCATTTCTAAATCAATGTGGTTAGTCGGCTCATCTAAGATTAATAACTCTGGTTCTTTTAGTAGTGCATTACATAAAGCTAATCTTTTGATTTGCCCACCTGATAAACTTCCTACTTTCGCATCTAAATCATTAAGCTTTAACTTAAATAAAATTTTCTTGTATTGTTTTTCATAATCCCAAGCTTGAGTTTGATCCATTGCCTCAAATGCTTTTTGATAACCTTCTTGGTCATCTAGATTCTCCAGGGCTTTATCGTACTGAGCAATAATTTTAAGAGTAGGGTTTTCAGCTTTTAATATGCTTTCTTCTACTGTTAAATTGGGATTTAAATTTGGCTCTTGTGGAAGGTAAGCTATTTTAGTTCCTTTTCTGAAAATTACATTTCCGCTATCAGGTTTATCTTTTCCTACAATTATATCTAAAATAGAAGTTTTTCCACTTCCATTTTTTGCAATTAATGCTATTTTCTGTCCTTTATTTATGCCAAATGAAATAGATTTAAATAGTACTTTTTCTCCATACGATTTAGAAATATCTTCTACAGAAAGTAAGTTCATAAAAATTCTATTAATTACAAGATTATCAAAAATACGCAATCAAAAATGATTTGTATTTAAAGCTTATTCATGTTTAGCTCTAGAATTTAGTTATTACTGGGGTTTTTTATAATTGCACTAATCAATGATGTTAGACTATTTAAATCTCGATAATCCATAACTTCAACTGGAGAGTGAGAATATCTACCGGGCCAAGATAATGGAATTGATGGGATTCCATAACCAAGGAATGCCTGCCCATCTGTTCCTCCTGCAGTCATTCCATATTGGACTTTGATTTCATTTTTGTTTGCAATAGTTTGAATTTTTTTTAAATTTTTCCTGCTTAAAAAGTTAATACTTTCTAATACTCTAATTACTGCACCATCACCCAATGGAGAGTTTGCAAAAGATTCATCGGAGTAGGGGTCATCTGATGAAACATATGTGTCTATTGGGTAAACTGTGCTTATGTCGGTAAGGTTTTTTGCAGCAAACGTAGAACCGATTAAACCAGCTTCTTCAGCAACTGACCAAATAAAAGTAACGCGTTGACTTAATTCATTGGGATTTAAATCTTTTAAACTTTTAAGCAATGCAGCGCTTCCTACTCTGTCATCAAAGCCACGTGCAGCAGCTCTATTCTCACTAATTCGAATCATTTCCTTAGGCATAGTTACAGTTGTAACTCCTATCTTTATTCCGGCTGCTAAAGCTTCATTTTTAGAATTAAACCCAGCAAACACTTTCAGAGGTTCTGAGCTTAATCTAGTTAAGGAGTTTCTGTAGTCAGCTCTTGGTTCGAAGACTCCCTGAATAGGATTTTTGTCAGTATGAACTAGAGCAGGTTGGGCTTCCCAAATCCAAGGAAACATTCGTCCTCTCATTTTTAAAATAAGTCTACCATCATCGCTAATAGAATTAACGAAATAACCCGTCTCATCCATATGAGCTACAAAAGCTATATGTTCTTTTCCCTTTCCAAATGTGAGTACTATATTTCCAACCCTATCTATTTTAGGTTTTGCCCAGTTAGGTAATTCGTTTAATATTAGTTTACGAACACTTCCTTCATCATAACTTACACCATATTTCCCTATTAATTTAGAAACTAAATTGTGTTCTTCATTGAAGCTGTCATATGAGGTTTTAGAAGTTTCATGCTTAAGTTGAGGCACTTCAGTTTCCTTAACATTGATGTCTAAGACTTTTAACCAGTAATCAATCATATTTTCAACATCGGAAACAGCTACTAATTCAACAGGACTATTTTCATAAAGACTTGGTAATCCAATTTCATAAATATTTTCACTATTGAAATTAATTGTTGAGGCCGGGTTTCTAAAGTCTATTACAGGCTTAGTTTTTACCAGGTTACTTCCCTTCTTTGAAATCAAATTATTAGCTAACAAAGTTTCTTTCCCGATCTTCTTGGATTCTAAAAAACGATTGAATCTATGAATTTCATTGAATGGACCATAATTGTTAATCACCGCTTCAATTCCCTTTCCATTCAACAATTCAAGTGTCGTCCAAGCAAATACAACCGTTCCTTTAAATTCAATTTCTTTTATGCTTTTTGCTACTACAGCTAGAGCAATTGCGGCAGCTTTTGACTTTATGGACGGTGCTGCAACATATGAATTATTAATTGTCACAGGTTTTTTGTTTAAGGTGACAGGGTCTAGTAATTGAATATTTCTTGTAGCTAATTCTGATGCTGAAGTAGCTCCAACATCTAAGTAAATTTCATGCCAACTAAATGGTGATTTCATGCTTTCTGGATTTGCTCTAACTCCATCAAAATGAGCTGAGCGAACCGTAGAAACTCCGATTAAAGATTCTGCTTCAGTATTTATATTAACTTCATGCCCTTGTATAAATTGATGATAAAGATTTCCAATATATCCAAACCCTAAAGGATTGAGTTTTATAAATCCATCTTGTTGTATATGACTTATAACATATCCTGGCTCGTCTAAAGGAACCGTAATTAATCTTTTTGGATGACCTGATCCTAAAACCATGATTAGGTTCCCTAATCTGTCTTTTTTTAATTCACCCTTTTGAAACAGGTCTTGAATGTATGAAGCAGCCTGTTTCTCTCTTCCGGTAATAGATGAGGTTTTTGAAAATTCATTTAAGTGTTCAATTAAATTAGGATTTCCTAATGTATGTTGTGCAAGAATGAATTGACTGCTAAAAAATAATGTAAAAAGTAATATTAAATTGAATTTCATCGTTATATAAATTTAAACCTATTTTGTCTAAAAACAACATAAAATAACAAACCCACTCATATGAGTGGGTTTGTTATTGGTGGAGTCGGAGGGATTCGAACCCTCGTCCATACAAGCAATAAAATTACCTTCTACAAGTTTAGTTATCATTAAATTTTCGAAAAAACACTTGGTCGATAACAACCAAAATATTTTCCTTATCACTTAAGCTTTAAGTTTTATCCAGTGCCAATAAAACTCTAGATTAACTCTATGGTATCTCATAAATAAAAACTGTCAATCAAAGTTTTTAAGAGACATCCAGCTTCTCAACCTAGTTGAGATTCGCATTGACTTACTGTAATTCAGTCAATTATGCAGCTAGAGCGTAGTTATTTTCGCCATTTAAAGGTTAAAAATAAGATTTACGAGTTTATTCTCATTGCTCGACTTGCAAATAAAAACATTAGTCTTGCTGTCAATACCAGTCGACCCCAATATATCAATGTACTTAAGTGTGCAAAGATATGATAATTAACTAAATTTTAGATGTAGCTTCCCTAAGTGTCAGTAAGTTCTTTAAAAGCTGTTCGAGATTATTAATGTTTAGCATATTTGCTCCATCACTTTTTGCTTTAGATGGATCAGTATGTGTTTCTAAAAAAATACCATCTATATTATTGACAATTCCTGCTCTAGCAAGAGATTCAATATATTCTGGATTTCCACCAGTAACTCCAGATGTTTGATTAGGTTTTTGAACTGAGTGAGTAACATCTAGAATAGTAGGTGCAAGTTTTTTTAGTTCTGATATGCCTCTAAAATCTACGATTAGATCATTATATCCAAATTGAGTTCCTCTTTCAGTTAGCATAACATTATCATTACCAGATTGTCTAACCTTACCTACAGCATACTTCATGCTTTCAGCACTCATGAATTGACCTTTCTTAATATTAACTATTTTGTTTGTTTTAGCTGCACTAACAAGAAGATCTGTTTGTCTAGCTAGAAAAGCAGGTATTTGAAGAATATCAACATATTCAGCTGCGATATCAGCCTCATTTTTATCATGAATATCAGTTATAACAGGTACATTAAATTCAGTATTAATTTTCTTTAAAATTTTCAAAGCTTTCAAATCACCAATACCTGTAAAGCTATCCAGTCTAGTTCTGTTTGCCTTTCTGTAACTTCCTTTAAAAACTAAAGGTATTGATAGTTTTGAAGTAATTGATAAAAGCTTTTTAGCAATTTTAAAAGCAATTTCTTCACCTTCTATTGCACATGGCCCAGCTATTAATAAAAACTTATCTTTTGGTATTTCTTTTAAAATCATACTTGCATTAATTATTATTTTCTTTTTACTTCAAATATACTACCCTCTTCACATTTATATACTTGTCCTTCTAATTTTAGAATAAGATTATAATCATGGGTAGCAATAATCATTGAAGTACCCATTTTATTAAGCTTTTGAAATAAAGTGATTATCTCAGAACTTGTTTCAGGATCTAAATTACCAGTAGGTTCATCTGCAATTATTAATTCTGGCTCATTTAGCATAGATCTTGCTATTGCCACTCTTTGTTGTTCTCCACCAGAAAGCTCATTTGGAAACTTCTCTAAAGGAGAATTAATCCCTACAAGTTCAAAAACTTTTTTGATTTGATTATCTATTTTATTTTTATCAGCCCATCCAGTAGCTTCAAGAACAAATTTCATGTTGTCATAAATATTTCTATCTACAAGTAGTTTAAAATCCTGAAAAACAAATCCAATCTTTCTTCTTAAAAGTGGTATTTCTTTATTGTTTAGATTTTTTATATTATAATTTAAAACTTTAAAAACCTCCGATTTTGATGGAGCTAGATTGCCAAATATTGAATTTATGAAAGTTGTTTTACCACTTCCTGTCTTACCAATTAAAAATTTCATTTCTCCTTTAAAAAGATTAAAATTTACATCTTCTAACACATTTTTTGTATCGATAGAAATGTTGGTATTTTTTATCTCGACTAATTGCATATATTCTTAAAGCCAAAGTAATAAAATATTGTAATACTAAATTGTTAATTATTATTTAGTTTTTCTTTGTTTGATATCTATCATTTGATTTAATTTGTACTTTATTTTTTTCATGACAAAAAAAACACTTTTACTTTTAACTTTAATTTTTGCTTCCTGTACAGAACAGGTTGATCTTATTGTTTATAATGCTGAGGTTTACACAGTAGATGATACTAATAGTAAGGCTACCTCTTTTGCTGTAAAAGATGGTAAATTTATTTACGTCGGAGATGATTCAGTAACTTCCAAGTATTCATCATCTAACATCGTTAATGCTGAGGGTTTACCTGTATACCCTGGTTTTATAGACTCTCACGCACATTTTTATAATCTAGGATTTTTTAATGATCAAGTAAATCTTAAAGAAACAAAAAGCTTTGAAGAGGTGTTAAATCGTGTAATTGAATTTAACAAATCAAATGAAAAGGATCTTATAATAGGTAGAGGTTGGGACCAAAATGATTGGGATAATAAATCATTCCCAACGAATAAAGTATTAAATGAAAAATTTCCAGACAAAGCAATTGTCCTCAGGAGAATTGATGGACATGCATATTTAGTTAATGATTTTGCATTAAATCTCGCAGGAATTGATAAATCATCAAGAGTTGATGGAGGTGAGTTTGTTAAAATCAATGGAAAACTTACAGGTGTTCTTATCGATAATGCAATGCGATTAATTGATGACATTATTCCTGATCCTACTACAGAAGAATCAATTAAAGCACTTTTATCTGCTCAAGAAATTGCATTTGAAAATGGTTTAACAACTATTTCAGAGGCGGGCATATCTAGAAAACAAATTGAATTAATAGATAGTCTTCAAAAAACAGGTGTTCTTAAAATTAAGATCTATGCTATGATAGAGAATAATTCTGAAGATGTAGATTACTATTTAAAACAAGGTCCTTACAAAACAGATAAACTAAACGTAAGATCAGTGAAAGTATATGCTGATGGAGCTCTAGGTTCTAGAGGTGCAAGTATGATTGATGATTATTCTGATAGAAGGGGTTATAACGGAATCATAAGAACTCCTATTGATTCTATAAAGAATCTTGCTTTTAAGTTAGCTGGAACTAAATTTCAAATGAATACTCATGCTATTGGCGATAATGCTAATAGAATTGTTCTAAATGCTTACAGGGATGCTTTATTTAATTATAGAGATCCAAGATGGAGAATTGAACATGCTCAGGTTATAAATGAGGAAGACATAGATCTATTTAGTAAAAAAATAATTCCTTCAGTTCAGCCAACTCATGCTACAAGTGATATGTATTGGCTTTATGACAGAATTGGAAAGAAAAGAGCTAGCCTAGCTTATGCTTACAAAGAATTATATTCTAGATCCTCTGTAATTCCATTTGGTACTGATTTTCCTGTTGAAGATATAAGTCCTATAATGACATATTATTCAGCCGTAGTTAGAAAAGATTTAAATGGATATCCAAATGAAGGATTTCAAATGGAAAACAGCATAGGTAGAGCAGATGCTCTTTATGCTATGACTATTCATGGAGCCTATGCTAATTTTGAAGAAGATGAAAAGGGCAGCATTAAGGTTGGAAAATCTGCAGATTTCATTATACTAGATAATGATATTATTAAATCTACAGAAATTAGAATACCCTTCACTAATGTTGTAGCTACATTCCTAGATGGAGATTTAGTGTTTAACAGAAGATACAACTAATATATGTGTGGAATTGTTTGTGCCTTTAACTTAAAGGGTGATAATGATCTTATTAGGTCAAATATTCTTAAAATGTCTCAAAAATTAAGACATAGAGGCCCTGATTGGAGTGGTATATACTCATCAGAAAATGCCATTTTAGCACATGAGAGACTTGCAATAGTTGATCCTACTTCAGGTAAACAACCGATTTTATCTGAAGATGGCTTGAAAGTAGTTGCTGTTAATGGTGAAATCTATAATCATAATAGCCTTAAAAAAACTTTCACTCCTGATTATAATTTTAGAACTGAATCAGATTGTGAAGTATTATTGGCACTTTATGAAAAAAAAGGTGTCGAATTTTTAAATGATTTAAATGGAATTTTTGCATTTGCACTTTATGATTCATCGAAAGATACTTATTTCATTGCAAGAGATCATATGGGGATTATTCCTCTTTATATGGGATGGGATAAGAATGATGTTTTTTATGTTTCGTCTGAACTGAAATCTCTAGAGGGTGTATGTTCTAAAATTGAACTCTTTCCTCCTGGTCACTATCTTGACAGTGACAGTATTAATTTAAAGAAATGGTATAATCCAGAATGGGTTTCATATGATAATGTAAAGGAATCAAATACATCTATCAAAGCTATTCATGATTCTTTATCAGCAGCTGTTAAAAGGCAGTTAATGAGTGATGTTCCTTATGGCGTCTTATTGTCTGGAGGTCTTGATTCATCTATAACTTCAGCATTAGCAAAGAAATTTGCATCTAAAAGAATAGAATCTAATGATAAACAAGATGCTTGGTGGCCTCAACTTCATTCCTTCTCTGTTGGACTAAAAGATGCTCCTGATTTAAAGGCTGCAAGAATTGTTGCAGACCATATCGGTACTGTCCATCATGAAATAAATTTTACAATTCAAGAAGGGATTGATGCTATTAGGGATGTCATCTACCATCTTGAAACTTATGACATAACAACTATTAGAGCTTCAACTCCAATGTATTTGTTAGCTAGAGCGATTAAATCGTTGGGTATTAAAATGGTTCTTTCTGGCGAAGGTGCGGATGAACTTTTTGGTGGATATTTATATTTCCACAAAGCTCCTAATGCAAAAGAATTTCATGAAGAAACAGTAAGAAAACTAGATAAACTTCATCAGTATGACTGTTTAAGAGCTAATAAATCCCTTGCTGCTTGGGGAATTGAGGGCAGAGTCCCTTTTTTGGATAAAGAATTTATAGATGTTGCTATGAATATAAATCCAGAAGATAAAATGATAAAAAATGGTAGAATTGAGAAATGGGTTTTAAGAGAAGCATTTAAGGATTATTTGCCAGATAGTGTTCTTTGGAGACAAAAAGAACAATTTTCTGATGGAGTTGGATATTCTTGGATAGATAGTTTAAAAGAGTTAGTGTCCAAAGAAGTAAGTGATGATAAATTGAAAAATGCTTCTAATGTATTTCATCTAAATACTCCTCGCAATAAGGAAGAATATTACTACAGAACTATTTTTAGTGACCACTTTTCTAGTAAAGCAGCTTCTTTATCTGTTCCTTCTGTTCCTTCTGTTGCATGTAGTACTCCTCAAGCTCTAGAATGGGATGAGGCTTTTAAAAATATGAATGATCCAAGCGGTAGATCTATATCAAATATTCATAATGAATCTTATGAATAAAATGTTGATAAGTTTAGCGTAAATACTGATAGTTTCAAGACATTTACCCCTCTGATTTTTAGTATATTTATAGGAACAAATTTATACCTATAAAATGTCCACAGATAATTCAAAAAATCAATATTCTGCAGATAGTATTCAAGCCCTTGAGGGCATGGAACATGTAAGGAAAAGACCTTCAATGTATATTGGTGATGTTGGGTCAAGAGGTCTACATCATTTAGTATATGAAGTTGTTGACAACTCAATAGATGAGGCTATGGCTGGACATTGTTCAACTATAACTATAGAAATAAACAATGACTCTAGTCTTACTGTTGAGGATGATGGAAGAGGAATTCCAGTAGGTATGCACAAAAAAGAAGGTGTATCTGCATTGGAGGTTGTAATGACTAAAATAGGTGCTGGTGGAAAATTTGATAAAGACTCATACAAAGTATCAGGTGGACTTCACGGCGTTGGTGTTTCTGTAGTAAATGCATTATCTGAATTGCTTATTGCTAAAGTTTTTAGAGATGGTAAAGAGTATGAGCAATCATATAGACAAGGGAAACCAATTGAAGCCGTTAAAGAAATAGGTAAATCTGACAAGACAGGTACATTGGTAACTTTTACACCTGACAAAGAGATATTCAAAGAAGTAATTGATTTTGATTATGAAATACTTTCAAATAGAATGAGAGAACTATCTTATTTAAACAAAGGATTAAGAATTTCAATTACTGATAATAGAAAAAAAGATAAAGATGGTAATGCATTTACTGAAACTTTTCTTTCAAAAGAAGGTTTAAGTGAATTTATTCAATATTTAGATAAGGGAAGGCTACCTATTATTAGTAGTATAATTAAAATGCAAGGAGAGAAAAATGGCATCCCTGTTGAAGTTGCTATGGTATATAATTCATCCTTTTCAGAGAACCTTCACTCCTATGTTAATAACATTGATACTCATGAAGGAGGTACTCACTTATCTGGATTTAGAAGAGGTTTAACTAATACTTTAAAAAAATATGCCGATTCATCAGGTTTAACAGATAAGTTGAAATTTGAAATATCTAGTGATGATTTTAGAGAAGGATTAACTGCTGTAATTTCAGTTAAGGTTGCGGAGCCACAATTTGAAGGACAAACAAAGACTAAACTTGGAAATAGAGAGGTCAGTTCTGCTGTATCACAGTCTGTTTCTCAGATGCTTGAAGATTATCTTGAAGAAAACCCAGATGACTCTAAAATTATTGTTCAGAAAATAATATTAGCTGCTCAAGCTAGAACTGCTGCAAGCAAAGCAAGAGAAATGATTCAGCGAAAGACTGTTATGACAGGTGGAGGTCTTCCTGGAAAATTATCTGATTGTTCGGAGACTGATCCATCATTATGTGAAGTTTTCTTAGTTGAGGGTGATTCAGCAGGTGGTACTGCAAAACAGGGTAGGGACCGTGAATTTCAAGCTATTCTTCCATTAAGGGGTAAAATTCTTAATGTTGAAAAAGCACAGCAACATAGAGTTTTTGAAAATGAGGAAATAAGAAATATTTACACTGCCTTAGGAGTATCTGTGGGAACAGAAGAAGATAGTAAGGCTCTTAATGTTGAAAAGTTAAGATATCATAAAATAATCATTATGTGTGATGCTGATGTTGATGGAAGTCATATTTCAACCTTAATTCTAACTTTTTTCTTTAGATATATGAAGGAACTTGTAGAAGGAGGTAATATTTATATAGCAACTCCTCCGTTATACCTTGTGAAAAAGGGTAACAAAAAAGTTTATGCTTGGAATGATGATGAGAGAGATAATATTGCAAAAGATTTAGGTACAGGAGTTTCAATTCAGAGATATAAAGGTTTAGGTGAAATGAATGCTGATCAACTATGGGATACTACAATGAATCCTGAATTAAGAACTTTAAGACTAATAACACTGAATCAAGATAACTCACAAGATGCAGAAAGATGGTTTGCTACATTAATGGGAGACGAGGTTCCACCTAGAAGGAAATTTATTGAAGAAAATGCTAAGTACGCTAAAATAGACGTATAAATATGAAAGTTACTATAGTTGGTGCAGGTAATGTTGGTGCATCCTGTGCAGAATACATTTTATTGAAAGAGATTGTAGATGAAATTATTCTCCTTGATATCAAGGAAGGATTTGCAGAAGGAAAAGCATTAGATCTTACTCAAACTACTAGTACTTTAGGTTTTAAATCTAAAGTTACAGGAGTAACTAATGATTATTCAAAGACATCTAATAGTGATGTAGTAGTAATTACTTCAGGTATTCCTAGAAAACCTGGAATGACTAGAGAAGAATTGATTGGTATAAATGCTGGTATTGTTAAATCTGTATCTGAAAATTTATTAAAACATTCCCCTAATGCAATAATTATAGTTGTTTCTAACCCAATGGATACAATGACTTATTTGGTTAACAAATCATTTGATATACCAAGGAATAGAATAATTGGAATGGGAGGAATCCTTGATAGTTCAAGGTTTAAAACCTACATCTCAAAGTTTACAAACCATAATCAGCATGATATTCATGCTATGGTTATTGGAGGTCATGGTGATACGACAATGATTCCACTTACTTCATTAGCTAGATGCAAAAATGAACTTTTATCAGATATTGTTTCAAAAGATGAACTAAAAAATATAGCATCTCAGACTATGGTTGGTGGTGCAACATTAACAAAACTACTTGGAACTTCTGCTTGGTATGCTCCAGGTGCTTCTGTTTCATATTTAGTCAAAGCTATAATAAATGATACTAAAGAAGTTCTTCCTTGTTCTGTTTATTTAGAAGGGGAATATAATGCAAATGATATATGTATAGGAGTTCCATCTATAATTGGGAAGAATGGTTTCGAAGGAGTTGTTGAACTTGATCTAAATCAAAAAGAATTTGAAATGTTTAATAATAGTATTGATGCTGTTAAACAAACCAATTTTACCCTTAATGGTTTAATATAGATAAAGTTGTTTGTTCAATATTCAAATCTTATATTTGCAGGCGTTAAAAATTTATTATGCAAGGAACTTCATTAATTAAAACTTTTGCGATTTTATTTGGTATAGTAAGTATATATCAATTATCATTCACTTTTATATCTTCAGCTCTTGAAAATAAGGCCAGAAATGCCGCCATTGAAAAAATCTCTGAAGATGAGATTTCATTTGCCGAAAAAAGGGCAAGTGAAGAGATAAGATTTCTAGATTCTATAGGAGATTTTCCAGTTTTAATGTATTCATCTTACAATGACGCAAAGCAAAAAGAATTAAATCAAGGATTAGATTTAAAAGGTGGAATCAATGTTATACTTCAAATTTCTATTAAAGATTTGTTAAAAGGTCTCTCAGAGAATTCTACTAATCAAAAGTTTAATCAGGCTCTCGATAATGCTGATGACTTACAAAAGCAATCTGATCAAACTTATTTAGAATCTTTCTTTGATGCTTTTGATTCAGATTCTAATGCAACTAGATTAACATCTCCTGAGATTTTTGGAAACAGAACATTAAGTTCTGATGTCTCATTTGACACATCTGACGATGATATGAAATCAATCATTAGGTCAAAAATTGATGAATCAATTATTTCAGCTTTTGAAGTTCTAAGAAAGCGTATTGATAAATTTGGTGTTACCCAGCCAAACATTCAAAGATTAGGTTCTTCAGGTAGAATATTAATTGAATTACCTGGTGCTAAAGATATTGATAGAATTCAGAATTTATTACAAAGTACCGCTCAATTAGAATTTTGGGAAACATATAAGAATGATGATTTAATAAGTTTTATTTCTTCTGCAAATGAATATTTATCTTCAATTGAGTCAGAAGATCTTAGTCCTAAATCTAATGAGTCTAATATTGATGACCTTCTATCTGAAGTTGAGCAATCTTCAGATTCTATTCAAAAAAAATCTAATCCTCTCTTAAGTCTTGTTAGAGCATATAGTTATCAAGGTGGACCAATTATTGCAAGATTTTTACCACGTGATCAGGAACTTGTTAATTCATATCTTTCTCTACCAGATATAAGAAAACTTCTTCCAAGAGACTACAGATATGCTAAATTTTTATGGGGAAAAGAAGATCAGGATGGTTTAACTAGCCTTTATGCAATTAAATCAAATAGAGATGATCAATCTCCTCTAAGTGGAGGAGTAGTAGTTGATGCTTCTCAAAGTTATGACGCAGTTGGAAATGCTGCCGTTTCAATGCAGATGAATGCTCAGGGAGCAAGAGTTTGGGAAAATTTAACAGGTATAGCTTATTCACAAAATTCAAATATTGCTATTGTTTTAGATGACGTTGTATATTCAGCTCCTGGAGTTACAAGAGGAGCTATTAGTGGAGGAAGATCAGAGATAACAGGTGATTTTGATTTAAATGAAGCAATTGATTTGGCAAATGTTTTAAGAGCTGGTAAACTTCCTGCTTCTGCTACTATAATTCAATCTGAAGTAGTTGGGCCATCACTAGGTCAAGAAGCTATTGATAGTGGAGTATATTCATTTATGATTGCATTATCATTCGTTCTTGTATGGATGATTTTCTATTATGGTCCATCAGGAATTTTTGCCGATATAGCATTAGTATTAAACATAGTCTTAATATTTGGAATTTTAGCTGGTTTAGGAGCTGTTTTAACTCTGCCGGGTATTGCAGGTATTGTACTTACAATCGGGATATCAGTTGATGCAAACGTATTAATATTTGAAAGGATAAGGGAAGAATTAAGAAAAGAAAAAGGTCTAAAACAATCAATTAATGACGGTTTTAATAATGCTTTATCTTCAATTTTAGATGCAAATATAACCACTGGTCTTACTGCACTAGTTTTATACATATTCGGTACTGGACCAATCAAAGGTTTTGCAACAACATTACTAATAGGTATAGCAACATCTTTGTTTACCGCAATTTTCATTACAAGACTTTTAATTGACAATAAAGTATTTAAATCTGGAAAACTATCTTTTTCAACTAAGTCAACAAAAGACTTATTTAGTAATCTGAGTATAAAATTCCTAAGTAAAAGAAAAGCTACTTATGCTATTTCTGCTGTTTTAATCCTTATTAGTCTTAGCTCTCTTGTTGTTCAAGGTTTAAATCAAGGTGTTGACTTCTTAGGTGGAAGATCATATATAGTTAGGTTTGACAAAGAGGTCAAATCATCAGATATTGAATCTACATTAAATGATGCATTTGGGAGTGCTGAAGTTAAAACATTTGGTCCCTCAAACCAGTTAAAGATCACTACTAAATATAAAGTAGATGAGGAAGGTCTAGCTGTTGATAATGAAATTAAAAACCTTTTATTTGATAATCTAAATGAACTTTTTACTAACCCACTAACTTTCCAACAATTTTCAGCTGGTGAGGATGTTGGTATAATGTCAAGTATTAAAGTCGGTCCTACAATAGCAGACGATATAAAGAAAAATTCAGTTTGGGCAATTTTTGGTTCTTTAATAATTGTATTCTTGTATATATTGCTTAGATTCCAAAAATGGCAATATTCTATAGGAGCTGTTTCAGCTGTCTTTCATGATGTTATTATAGTACTGGGTATTTTCTCCCTTACATACAAAATAATGCCATTTAACATGGAAATTAATCAAGCATTTATAGCTGCTTTGCTTACTGTAATTGGTTATTCACTTAATGATACCGTAGTAGTATTTGATAGAATAAGAGAATTCTTTGGAATTCATAAATCTTGGGATAATCAAACTGTGGTGAATACTGCTTTAAACAGTACTTTAAGTCGTACTCTTAATACTTCTTTAACTACTCTAATAGTTCTTGTTGCAATCTTTATTTTTGGTGGTGAATCAATTAGAGGGTTTATGTTCGCATTAATTATAGGAGTTTTAGTTGGAACCTACTCTTCAGTTTTTATTGCTACTCCAATTATGTTTGATTCTTATAAAAGGAAAAATTAAACAAGTGTTTTTTTCTTTTTTATAAATAAGAATATAATTCCTATAATAATAAATGGAATACTTAACCATTGACCTGTTGATAAGCCGGGTAAAAATGTTTCAATTCCACCTTGACTTTCTTTCATAAATTCAACAACGAATCTTATTGAGAATAAACCAATTAGAAAGTAACCAAATAAAGTTCCTTCTTTTTCTCTTATTGATGTTTGATATAATTTATATAGTATTATAAAAAGAATTATATACCCAAAGGATTCATATAATTGAGCAGGATGTCTTGGAAGAGTTTCACCTCTATTTTCAAATATAACACCCCAGTTACTATCCGTATATTTTCCAAGGATTTCTGAATTGAAAAAATTACCTATTCTAACAAAAGCTCCTCCAATAGCAATCGGAATGGTTAACCTATCAAAAATCCATAATAGACTTTTGAAATTATATTTTCTCTTGAATAATAATAGCCCTATGAATATACCAATAGCTGCACCATGGCTAGCCAAACCTCTGAAACCAGTAAATTTATACCCGTCAATTAATCCTAGTATTGATGAATTTGATGACTCTTGAATAGGAAGTAATATTTCAATTAGATGAGTTTGATAATATCCCCATTGATAGAAAAAAACTTCACCAAATCTAGCTCCAAGAAAAACAGATACTACCATATAAATAAGCATAGGGTCAAGGTATTTTTCGTCTACATTTTCTTTTATGAAGAATGATTTTACGAGACTATATCCTGTTAAAAAAGCTAGAATAAACATTAAACTATAAACGTATACAGAGAAGCCACCAATTTCAAAAAGCGTTTCACTTGGAGACCATTTTATTTGAGAAATTATCATTTTTAAATATAAATATAATTTAGGGAACAGGGTCATATCCTCCTTTAAATAATGAATTACATCTTAGTATTCTCCTAACAGTTAAAAATGTTCCTTTGAAAACTCCATGTTTCTTTAGAGCAATAATCCCATATTCAGAACAAGATGGAGAGTAGATGCAGTTTCTTCCTAGAAACGGTGATATAAAAAGTCTGTAAAATTTTATTAATAGAATAAAAGGAAAGGCTAAAAGTTGACTAATCTTTATCATTTAGGTTTACTCCTATATTAGCAAGTTTATCTCTGATTTTATCAGAGAGATCATAATTTTTATTTAATCTAGCTTCAGTTCTAATTTCCATAAGTACTTCTAGAATTGAATCATTATTTGATTTGTTAGAATCACTATAACTGAGTCCTAGTATTTTATTTAAGAATATATCTATCAAATTGAGAAAATAATCTCTTTCGCGATTACCAATTTTTTTATCAGTATCATTAATGAACTTAGTTGAGTTAAATAACTCAGCTATAAGCATAGGTGTATTAAAGTCATCATTCAGGCAGCTAAAACATTTATGTTCCCATTTTTTAATTTTATCATACAATTCATCATTATTATCATTAGATACTTCAATATTTCTAACCCTCTTTATAATTTCAAGAAGTTTTTGATAACCCTTTTCAGATGCTATAAGAGCTGAATCACTTATATCTAAAACATTTCTGTAATGTGCTTGTAGAAAGAAAAACCTTATGACATTAGAATCAAATGCTTTGGAAAAAATATCATTTTTACCGGTAAATAGTTCATTTGGCAGAATATTATTTCCCGTAGATTTTGACATTTTTTTATTATTCAATGTCAGCATATTAGCATGAATCCAATATTTTGCTGGGTCTTTACCTGTATGACCATTACTTTGAGCAATTTCACAGTCATGATGAGGAAATTTCAAATCCATCCCTCCTCCGTGAATATCAAAATGATCACCTAAATATTTAGTGCTCATTGCAGTACATTCTAAATGCCAACCTGGGAATCCAATACTCCATGGTGATTCCCATTTCATAAGATGTTTTTCTTCTGCCTTTTTCCATAATGCAAAATCAAATTCATTTTTTTTATCCTCCTGATTGTCTAATGCTCTTGAATTTGACTTAAGATTTTCTAAGTCTCTACCTGATAATACTCCGTAATTATTGTTCTTATCATATTGCACTAGATCAAAATACACTGATCCATTTGATTCATAAGCAAGATCCTTTATTATTAAATCTTTAATAATAGCAATTTGTTCATGAATGTGACCTGATGCTATTGGTTCTATACTAGGATCTAGCGCATTAAATGTTTTTAAAGTGTTTCTAAAGTCATTTGTGTATTTTTGAGCTACCTCCATCGGTTCAAGCTTTTCAAGTTTTGCTTTCTTTGATATTCTATCTTCCCCATTTTCTTCTAAATGACCAACATCAGTTATATTTCTGACATATCTAACATTGTATCCAAGGTGAGTAAAATATCTATATATGACATCAAAAGAAATGAATGTCCTGCAATTCCCAAGATGGACATCACTGTAAACAGTTGGTCCACACACATACATACCTATAGAGTTATCTTCAATTGACTTAAACTTTTCTTTCGAATTAGTTAAAGAATTGTATATATGTAACTCTTGAGAGATCATTAAAGGTCTGTTTCTAGTTTAATAAAATCTAAAAAATCTCTTCTGTATTGAGCTTCCTTGAATTTTCCTCCAAATTCTGCAGTTACAGTACTTGAATGAACATCATTAATACCTCTAGAATTAACACATAAATGTTTTGCATCTATTACACATGCAACATCATTAGTATTAAGTGCTTTTTGAAGTTCCTTTACAATTTGAATATTAAGCCTTTCCTGAACTTGAGGTCTTTTAGAGAAATAATCAACTATTCTGTTAATCTTTGATAGTCCAACAACAGTTCCATTTGATATATAAGCAACATGAGCAAAACCTACAATTGGAAGTAAATGATGTTCACATGTTGAATAAAGTGTGATATTTTTTTCAACAAGCATCTCTCCATATTTGAACTTATTTTTAAAAGTTGAAGGAATAGGCCTGTTATCTGGATTTAATCCACCAAAAATTTCCTTTACAAACATTTTAGCAACCCTCTTTGGAGTTCCTTTAAGACTGTCATCAGTAAGATCCATGCCAAGAACATCTAGTATTTCATAAACCTTTTCTTCTATAAGTTTTATCTTTTCTGAATCAGAAATTCTAAAAGCATCTTTCTTTAAAGGGTTGTTAATACTCGATGAAACGTGATCATCTCCAATTGAATCAATTTCTTCTTTTAATATATCTTGAAGTTTCATAAATAATATTTGAGTTACACAAAGATAGTTATTATGTCGTTAAATAGAAGTTAAAGTTTTATGCTAAATGATGCATAAAAAGAGTATGTGTCATCCTCTATTGAGTAATTATTAGTTAGTCCCCTAGTAAACATTCTGTTTTGATTATAGTTATTAGACTTTGTTATTCCAAAATCAAAATCTGTATAACCAAAGTTTATTCCAAGTCCAGCTGAAATACCATTTATTTTGTTGTCTATATTAGAGTCAGGACCTTTGTAAGAAAAGTATCCACCCCTTAGATTTAAATTTTTAATTCTATATTCACCTCCTAAACGAATAGATTCTGATAGACCTGCAAACTTGTTTTTTATTGAGTAATTAAGCGAATTTAGATATGAATCTTTACTGTTGTTATCATCAAACTTTGAATTATTGAATTTAGTTACTTCATAATCAAAACTTATTAAACCTTTTTTACCAAATATATATGCAAGACTAAACAAAGATTTAGATGGAAGTGTGAGTTTATAATCATCATAAATATTAATAGTGTTGGGGTCAATTATATAGGTTATTAAGCCATCTTTTTCTCTTATATCACTTTCAATATACTGTGAATTCTCTTCTTCAATTTTAAGCTCAGTTGGAGAGGTATATGAGATACCAAGTCTTAATTGTTTAATCTTTACAATCGTTCCAATTTGGATTGAAATACCGTTTCCTAGAGCTAATAAATTCTCTTTTAGGAGAACTCTTTCGACTTTAGAATCATCTTCATAACCATTCTCTTGAAATGTTTTTGTTTCTTCAAAATTTGTCTCATGATAATTGATGTTTACTCCTGCAAATAGATTCTTGTTAAAAGAAGTTCCAAGATTAACACTATGTTTAAGGTGATTACCTATTCTTGTAACTTCCAGATTTTGGTTTAAGTTATTGTAGCTTGAATTAGAGATATAATTATTTGAATCTTCTCCAGCTTGATTAATAACATAGCTTTGATATCCAAGAAAAGCTTGTTGATCAGCAAAGCCATAATTATTTCCTAAATATTTATATACACTTTGTGTTGTTTCATCTTCATAAATTAATAAATCTTCAGAAGGTATACCATCAGCATAATATAAAAAATAACTATCTATTCCGTTATTGTTATTTCCAGACAATCTAAAGGAGCTATTGAAGTCACCTAGGATATTTAGATTGTATCCAACTGATAACTTTGACTTTTTATTCTCATATACAAGTACCGCTCCAAGCCCTCCAAATGAAAACAAATCATTTTTAGATTTAGATTTAGAACTGTTTAGAATATTATTAATTTTTTGATTTTTATAGTTCAATGATATTGCTATCTCTGAATCAAGAAAAACAGATGAGCTAGCAGGATTTATTGAAATTGCGGAAACATCTCCACCTAAAGCACCAAATGCTCCACCCATTGAATTAAATCTTGATGTACCTTCATGACTAAATGAATTATATCTTAGTACGTCCTCATATGTTTGAGAAAATGAAAATGAAGAAGCAATTATGAAGATGTAGAATAAAAACTTTTTTCTGGACATTTAATTTATCTTTCCACCACCTCTTGATCCGGATGCACTACCACCTTTAGAGCCCCCACCACCTACACTTCCACTTGATCTTGTAGAATTTCCAACTTGAGATCCTCTAGATGAACTAGTAGAAACAGGATTAGATCTTGATCTAACAGATGAATTATTAAACTGAGATTGATTAGGTGAATAGGAATTAGACCTTGATCTAGCGGATGAATAATTAAATGAGTTTCCTCTTTGACTTGGATTAACAGATCTAACTTGTCTGTATGATTCTCTTACGTAATCACTTTTTATAGAACTTAAGTTAGGAATAGAACTAGATCTATTAATATTTCTTGTGTTAGAGCTTCCTCTTGTATAAACTCCAATCAGATCATTGTCAATTCCATCAAAATCTTGATCTCCTGTTCTATCGATATAGATCCCTCCATAAGCGCTCATTCTTGAATATAGACCAGAAACACTAATTCCCTGTCTATCATTTTTTCGAGAACTGTTACTAGTTGAGTTTTTTTCACCTCTTCTTGAAGCAGAATTACTAAAGTCTACTCTTGATGGTTCTCTTCTGTTTTGATCATAAGCTACACTATCATACATGCTTCCAGAGTACCAGGGGTAATTTCTTGAATATCGCATCATGTACCAGTAATATTGTCCTAATGAAGTTGCATAAGGTGAAAAATAAAAGTTCATAGGTCCATAAAAAGGATAGCCTAAATTATATGCAAAACTATTGTAGAAAAAAGGTGATCTATAACCATAATTTAGGAATGATCCATTATTTGAGAAGAATGGATTAAATGTCATATTATGATAAAAAGGGTCTAAATAAAATCTACCAAAGCTTGGAAAGAAATTATTTACAATTTCTTGTGAATCAGGATTAGCTCCCCAGGGTAAATTACCTGACTCAGTTACATTGGATGAATTAAGAGATTCATCTGCAAAATCTTGAAAAACAACTTTATAATCAAGGCCTCTTTCGTTTGAAGAGTAAATCCCATCACTATCATCATAATATGAGGTTAATTGATAGGATGAACAGCTTATAAAAAGGGCTGAGAAAATGAATACTTTAAATAAATTTGCAATTTTTTTCATTAAATATAAAGTTATGAATAATTTTTTAAATCTAAATTATTACTTTTATTACATAATTAAAATGACATTTGTCACCTTAACTACTACTTAATATAATTGCAATAATTGTGCCATTTATTTATAAAAAGTCTAAACAAGATTAATTTAATGGAAAAAAAAATTACTCCTAGAAACGAAGATTACTCAAAGTGGTACAATGATATTGTTTCAGAAGCTGGCTTAGCCGAATCTTCTGATGTAAGAGGTTGTATGGTTATTAAACCTTATGGTTTTTCAATTTGGGAATTAATGAAGTCTCAGCTAGATAAAATGTTCAAAGAGACAGGTCATGAAAATGCTTATTTTCCATTATTTATTCCTAAGTCTTTGTTTGAAGCAGAAGAAAAAAATGCAGAAGGTTTTGCTAAAGAGTGTGCTGTAGTCACACATTACAGATTGAAAAATGATCCAGATTCAAAGGGTAAATTAATTGTCGACCCAGATTCAAAGCTTGAGGAAGAGTTAATAGTTAGACCAACTAGTGAAGCAATAATATGGAAAACCTATAAAAAATGGATTCAATCTTATCGGGATCTTCCAATTCTTATCAATCAATGGGCAAATGTAGTTAGATGGGAAATGAGAACAAGATTATTTTTAAGAACATCTGAGTTTCTTTGGCAAGAAGGTCATACTGCTCATGCAACTAAAGAAGAGGCTCTTGAGGAAACTAAGTTGATCAACGATATATATTCTAAGTTTGCTGAAAAATTTATGGCAATGCCCGTTGTTAAAGGATATAAATCTGAATCGGAAAGATTTGCAGGTGCTGAAGAAACATTATGTATTGAAGCATTAATGCAAGATGGAAAGGCCTTACAAGCTGGTACATCACATTTTCTTGGTCAAAATTTTGCAAAAGCATTCGATGTTAAGTATGCAGATAAAACAGGTAAACTAGAATATGTTTGGGCAACTTCTTGGGGAGTTTCAACTAGACTTATGGGTGCATTAATTATGTCTCATAGTGATGATATTGGTCTTGTCCTTCCACCTTTACTTGCTCCTATTCAGATTATCATTATTCCTTTAATTAAGTCTAAAGATGACCCAAAGAAAATACTAGACAAAACAAATGAACTATTCGATTCATTTAAAAAATTAGGAGTTAGAGTTAAAATTGATGATAGGGAAAACATTAATCTTGGTTTTAAGTTAAATGACTCTGAGGTAAAAGGAATACCAATGAGAATAGTTGTAGGTGAGAAAGAAATTGATAACAATCAATTTGAAGTTTTTTATCGCCATAATCTCAAAAAAATATCCACTGACTTTGAAGGTATATTAGATCTAGTAAATTCTTCAATCTCCTCTGTCCAATCTGAAATGATTGCTGAATCAAAGAAAAGATTGAAGGAAAATACCTACGAAGTAAATACATATGATGAGTTTAAAGAATTAATATCAAATCAAAGTGGTTTTGTTATAGCAGGGTGGGATGGAACTAATGAGACTGAGGAAGCCATTAAAAGTGAAACAAAAGCTACAATTAGATGTATCCCTGAAGACCTTGATTATAAAGGTGTTACATGTATTTATTCTGGTAAGCCAGCACGTTATAAAGTAATATTTTCAAAATCTTATTGAAATATTAAAATTTAAATTAAATTTGCACCCTGATGGCCCGTTCGTCTATCGGTTAGGACCTCAGGTTTTCATCCTGGAAAGAGGGGTTCGATTCCCCTACGGGCTACTAAATAAAAAATTATGGCAAATCATAAATCTGCTTTAAAAAGAATACGTTCTAACGAATCAAAGAAGTCTTTGAATAAACTTCAGCATAAGACTACTAGGAATGCTATCAAAAAATTAAAAGAAGCTAAAACTAAGAAAGAGGCAAGTAAACTTTTCCCTGGTGTAGTTTCATTGATAGATAAGTTAGCTAAGAAAAACGTTATTCATAAAAATAAAGCATCTAATCTTAAGTCAAAACTTAGTAAGCTTAAATAATTAGGAGTTCATTGATATTAAGAACTCTTCATTACTTTTAGTTTTTCTAAATCTATCATTGATAAATTCCATTGCTTCTACAGGATTCATATCTGCTAGATATTTTCTCATTATCCACATTCTCTGAATAGTATTTTCATCTAACAGTAAATCATCTCTTCTTGTACTTGAAGAAACTAAATCAATTGCCGGAAATATTCTTCTATTTGAAATTCTTCTATCCAATTGAAGTTCCATGTTTCCAGTACCTTTAAATTCTTCAAAAATAACTTCATCCATTTTTGATCCTGTATCAGTAAGAGCAGTAGATATAATTGATAATGAACCACCATTTTCAATATTCCTTGCAGCTCCAAAGAATCGTTTAGGTTTGTGAAGTGCATTAGCATCAACACCACCACTTAAAATTTTACCAGATGCTGGTTGAACAGTATTGTATGCTCTAGCTAACCTTGTGATTGAATCTAGAAGTATAACTACATCATGACCACATTCTACTAATCTTTTAGCTTTCTCTAAAACAATATTGGCAACTTTTACATGTCTGTCTGCTGGCTCATCAAATGTAGATGCTACAACTTCCCCTTTAACATTTCTCTGCATGTCTGTTACCTCTTCAGGTCTTTCATCTATCAATAAAATTATTTGAAATACTTCTGGATGATTTGCAGCTATAGCATTGGCTACATCTTTAAGTAACATAGTCTTTCCAGTTTTAGGTTGGGAGACAATCATACCTCTTTGTCCTTTTCCTATTGGAGAAAAAAGATCAATTATCCTTGTTGAAATTGTGCTTTCTTTTGATGAGATATTAAACTTTTCCTCAGGAAAAAGCGGAGTCAAATGTTCAAAAGAAACCCTATCTCTTACTACTTCAGGGTTTAACCCGTTAATCTTATTTACCTTAATAAGAGGGAAATATTTCTCACCATCTTTTGGAGGTCTTACAGTACCATGAACTGTATCACCTGTTTTTAGACCAAAAAGTTTAATTTGAGACATTGATACATATATATCATCAGGTGATGACAGATAATGATAATCTGATGATCTAAGAAATCCATAACCGTCTTGCATTATTTCAAGAACACCTTCTGATTCAATTATCCCATCGAATTCAAAGTCTGGTTCTTTGTATTTTCTCCTGGTATCTTTATTAAAATTATCATCTTTTCTATTAGTAAAATTCTTGTTATGATGATTTTTATTTCCACTATTTCTCAGCTTTCTATCAACTCTGAAAGGTTTGTTAGTGTTATCATGATCAGATTTAACCTCTGTTTGTTTTTTCTGTGGATCAGATTTAACCTCTGTTTGTTTTTTCTGTGGATCAGATTTAACCTCTGTTTGTTTTTTCTGTGGATCAGATTTAACCTCTGTTTGTTTTTTCTGTGGATCAGATTTAATCTCTGTTGATTTTTTATCTCCTGCCTTACCAATTATAGTGTCAATTATATCTTGTTTTTTCTGACCTTTTAGATCTTTTAACCCAATTTGTTCAGCAATTTCAATAAGCTCAGCTATTTTTTTAGCTTTAAGCATTTTAATATCGTACATGTGTATAGAAAGTTTTGATTTGAAATGTTAATAGAAAAGTACTTCTTGGAAGAAATATTATATCAAATTTACGAATTTATTTTTAATTTCAACAAATATCTAATTTAACTAGTTATGTCAAGGTATTTCATTGAGTTTTCATATGATGGAACAAATTATCATGGACTGCAAAAACAGCCTAATTCAAAGACTATTCAAGAGTCAATAGAAACCAATATGTTTAAATATTTTGGTATTAAGTCTAATTTAACTTTAGCAGGTCGAACTGATACAGGAGTACATGCTAGACAAATGTTTGCGCATTTTGATATTGAAACAGAATTTGAACAAAAAAAATTCTGTAAATCATTGAACATGATGTTGCCTAAGGATATAAGTTTAGAATCCTTATCTTTAGTATCTGACGAATCTCATGCTCGGTTTGACGCTACTTCTAGAACATATGAATATTTTATTAATTCAAAAAAAAATCCATTTAATTATAAGTTTGCATATTATCTTAAAGATGAACTTGATATTGAAAAAATGAATAAAAGCTGTTTTAGGTTAATAAATCATCTTGACTTCAAATGTTTTTCCAAATCTAATACAGATGTTAAGACTTATAATTGTGATATTTCCGTTGCTAAATGGGATATTATGGAAAATGGTTTTAGATTTAACATTACAGCTAATAGGTTTCTGAGAAATATGGTTAGATCAATAGTAGGAACAATGCTAGAGATAGGAAGATTAAAAATTTCTGATATGGATTTTCAAAAAATATTAGATTCTAGAGATAGGAGTGAAGCAGGTTTTTCTGTTCCTGCATCGGGACTATTCTTGACTAATGTTACTTATAATGAAAAATTTATAAAAATTTGGAGAAAGTAAAAGGTAAAATTTTTGATGCAAAAATGTTTACTAAGCTCTTAGTATTCGTGAAACCATATAATATTACTTTTTATGGAGTTATGACTTCAGCTATCTTAATTTCTCTTCTATCCACTCTTACTCCTTATTTGCTTAAAGTAGTTGTTGACGATTATCTTCTTTTAAAAAACTATGATGGAATGCAATCAATAATCTTAATAATGATTATTGTGCTTTTTCTAGAAGTCGTTTTCATGTATTTGTTTACATATTATGCAAACTGGCTTGGACAGATGGTAATTAAAAACTTAAGAGTAAAAGTATTTGAAAAAATATTAAAATTTAAAATGTCTTTTTTTGATAAAAATGCTGTTGGAAGATTAGTTACAAGAACAGTTAATGATATTGAAACAATTGCTAGTATTTTTTCTCAAGGATTATTTATGATAATTGCAGATATTTTAAAAATGGTAACGGTCTTAACTGTTATGACAATTATAAATCTTGAACTTACACTTGTGGTAATCTCAATTTTTCCAATTCTTATATATGCAACAAGAGTTTTTCAAAAATCCATGAAAGTTGCTTTTGAAAGAGTTAGGAGGGAAGTTGCAAACTTAAATTCTTTTGTTCAAGAAAGAATAAGTGGAGTTAAAATTGTTCAAATTTTTAACAGAGAACAACTTGAAATTAAAAATTTCAATGATATAAATACTAAACATAGAGATGCTTGGCTAAGAACTGTTTGGATAAATTCAATTTTCTTTCCAATTGCTGAAATATCTACTTCTATTTGTATAGGTCTATTAGTCTGGTGGGGTGGTTTTAATAATCTAAATGGAGAAAATATATCTTTAGGTACATTATTTCTATTTATTTCGATGTCTGGTCTTTTGTTTAGACCTCTTAGGCAAATTGCTGATAGATTTAACACCTTACAGATGGGTATGGTTTCATCAGAAAGAATATTTAAAATACTTGAGGATGACTCAGAAATAAACGATAATGGTATAATTGAACAATCCTCATTCAATGGATTAATTGAATTTAAAAATGTTAAATTCTCCTATATAGAAAATCAATTAGTCATAAATGATATTTCTTTTAAAATTTACCCTGGTGAAACTACTGCAATTGTTGGTCCTACAGGTAGTGGGAAGACTACTATTACTAATTTAATAACTAAGTTTTATGAGATTGATTCAGGAAGTATTCTTATTGATGGGAGGGATATTAATGAATTTAAACTTGAAAATATTAGAAAGAAAATAGGTGTTATACTTCAGGATGTTTTCTTATTTGCGGACACTATATTTAATAACATTACTTTATTTAATAATGAGATATCAATTAAAGATGTTGAGAGAGCCGCCAAAGATCTTGAAATTCATGATTTTATACTATCTCTCCCAGGTGGTTATGACTTTAATGTTAGTGAGAGAGGTAGTACCCTTTCTTCTGGTCAAAAACAATTAATTGCTTTTTTAAGAGTTTTAGTTAATAATCCTGATATTTTAATATTAGATGAAGCTACATCTTCAATTGATTCATATTCAGAGGATTTAATTAAAAATGCAACAAAGAAAATAACAATGGGTAAAACATCAATTATTATTGCTCATAGACTTTCTACAGTTGAATCTGCCGATAAAATTATTTACATGGAAAACGGTAGAATATTAGAGTATGGAAACCATAGAGAATTATTAAATATTCCAAATGGAAAGTTTAAAAAATTATATGAAGAGCAATTTGTTGAAAATGAATTAGTCTAGTTTTTCTAAAAGTTTTTTACATTCCATCGCTTCTTTCACATCATGAACTCTTATAATATTTGCACCTTTTTCTAATGCTAATGTATTGAGAATTGATGTACCGTTAAGAGCATCTTGAGGTGAGCTATTTAAAACTTTATAGATCATAGATTTTCTAGATAATCCAACCATAATTGGCTTGCCAAGTGATTTAAAAAGTTTTAAATTTTTTAAAATCTCATAATTATCATCAATACTCTTTCCAAATCCAAATCCCGGATCAATAATTATATTAGTAAATTCTATTTTTTCAAGCTCTTCAATTTTTTGTTCAAAAAATGAAATTATTGATTCGACTAGGTTGTCATAATTAGTATTTACTTGCATGTTTATTGGATCTCCCTTCATATGCATCATTATGTATCCAGCTTTATGTTTTTTGACTACTTTAAACATATCCTTATCATATTTACCAGAACTAATATCATTTACTAACGAAAACCCCTTAGATAAAGCAAAATCTGCTACAGATGAGTTGTATGTGTCAATCGAGAACAATACTTCACTAAAATTTGAAGCTAGTTCATTTATATGATTGTAAATCAAATCAAATTCTTCTTTTGGTCCTATCAATTTAGATCCTGGTTTTGAACTTGCAGCGCCTAAATCAATTATATCCGCACCATTCGAAATAAGTTTTGAAACTTGGGAATTTACTTTTTCAATATTATCATATTCACCACCATCAAAAAATGAATCTTTAGAAATATTAACAATTCCCATAATTTTTTTAGTAGAGAAATCTAATATTTTTCCATTACAATTTAAAGTCATACTTTTAGTCTTCTTTTCCAAATTTATGCTAAAATCTTATATGGAAGATACAAAGTCACAATATCATCAAATAATAAATAAATCAAGAAAAATTTTTGTTGATAAGAACTCAGATTATGGTTCTTCTTGGAGGGTACTAAGGATTATTTCCCTAGTTGATCAAATTAACATTAAAGCTCAGAGGATTAGAAATTTACAAAACAATATAAATAATAAAATTGCTGAAGGTCAAACAGCTGAATTTTATGGTATTATTAATTATTCTGTTATGGGTCTAATTCAGTTGGAAAAAGGAGTGGTTGATGAACCAGATCTTGATTCTAGTCAAATCATTGATCTTTATGATAAGAACATTAATGAAACTTTTGAATTAATGTTAGCTAAGAATCATGATTATGGTGAAGCTTGGAGAGAAATGGAGGTAATTAGTTTAACAGATTTAATAATTCAAAAAATTTATAGAACTAAGAGTATTTTAAAAAATAATGGAAAGACAAATGTAAGTGAAGGAGTTGATGCTAATTTTCAAGATATTTTAAATTATTCTGTATTTGCTCAAATTTTATTAAAAGAATAATATGAAAAATTTACACATTGTAGGTAATTGGAAAATGAGTTTAAACAAAGAAGACTCAATAGCATTGGCTGAAAAAATTAAATCAATTTCAAAAAAAGATAATTTAAATATTGAAGTTGCTCCAACTAGCTTATATATTGATAATATTAGAGAGATTTTAGAAGAATCAGATATAAGTGTAATTAGTCAAAACTTTGACCTTGAAAACCTTGGGTCTTATACAGGGGGGGTATGTCTTGATCAATTAAAAGAAATAGGTATTACTAAGACTATTCTAGGTCATTCAGAGAGAAGATCAAAATTCAATGAGTCTGATGATCAAATTAATAAGAAACTAGAGATTATCTTAAAATCTGAACTAGATGTTATTTTTTGTTTTGATAGTTATGAGCAAGTTCCTTTTGAGTTAATAAAGAATACCATTCAGGATAATGATAATATAAAGCTAACTCTAGCATATGAACCTACTTGGGCAATAGGTACTGGAAAAACTGCATCTATTGATCATATTGTAGAAATACACACAAAAGTTAAAGACACCCTATCTAAATATTCGCTTCAAAATATACCGATATTGTACGGTGGAAGTGTTAATCCATCAAATTCTAAGGAGATATTGTCTTCTGATAATGTTGATGGTGTATTGGTAGGTGGTGCATCGACAAAGTTTGATCAACTTATAGGAATAGTTCATTCTATTTAACAATTCTTTATGAACGCACTTTTTTATATAAAGTTATATTTGTGAAATATGTTTAAAAAACTTCTAACTTCAATTTTATTAATTATGAGTCTAACAATTAGTTCTCAAGTTTCTACTGACAACTCTATACATCAGTTTAAAGTTGCCGATATATCTGGTAATATTTTTGATTTTTCAGAGCTTAAAGGAAAGAAAGTAATGATAGTTAACACAGCATCTAAATGTGGTCTAACTTATCAGTATGAGTCATTACAAAAACTTTATTCTCAATACAAAGACCTTAATTTTGTGATAATTGGATTTCCCTCTAACGACTTTCTTTGGCAAGAACCAGGATCAAATGATCAAATAATGGACTTCTGTGAGCAAAATTATGGAGTTACATTCCCTATGATGAGTAAAATAAAGGTTAAAGGTTCAAAAAAACATCCTATATATCAGTTTCTAACTGAAAAATCTAAGAATGAATTTAAGGACTCAAAGGTCACTTGGAATTTTCAAAAATACCTTATAAATAAAGCAGGTAAAATTGAAAAAATTATTGCTCCCAAGACTAGACCAGATTCCGAAGAAATTGTATCTTGGATTACAAATGGTGACTAAAAATAAATTTTCAACCAGATGTGTTCATGAAGGTGAAATAAAGGACACTATGTATCAGGGAATAGTCTCTCCTCTGTTTATGTCTACTACCTACCCATGGTTTGGAGGTGATTCTGAAACTAAGCCTTACCCTAGATATTTTAACACTCCTAATCAAGAGTTTTTATCAAAAAAAATTGCTTCACTTGAAAACGGTGAAAAGGCATTGATTTTTACATCAGGCATGGCTGCCATTAGCACATCTATAATGGCAAACGTAAAGAGTGGTGATCACATTATTTTTCAAGATGATTTGTATGGAGGTACAAGAAATTTTATACAGACTGAATTTGATAAGTTTGGTATAGAATATTCGTTTACTAATAGTCTTGATCCTAAAAGTTTTTCTGATGAAATTAAAGATAACACTGTTGGGATTTATGTAGAAACTCCAAGTAATCCTCTTTTAAAAATTGTTGATTTAAAATCAGTTTCATCAATTGCTAAAGAAAAGGGAATTTGGACTATGATTGATAATACTTTTGCTAGTCCAGTCAATCAAAATCCAATTGATCATGGAATAGACATTGTTATTCATAGTGCTACAAAATACCTTGGAGGACATAGTGATATCTCAGCAGGGGCTGTAATTAGTTCAGAACTAAGAATCGAAAAAATACTTAATTCTGCTAAAAACTTTGGTGGAAATTTAAGCGATTATACAGTCTGGTTATTAGAAAGAAGTATGAAAACTTTACTTATTAGAGTGAAAGAACAGACTAATAATGCAAAAATTCTTGCTAAAATGTTAGATGAAAACACTAATATTTCACGAGTTTATTATCCAGGACTAGAATCACATCCCTCACATGAGCTTGCTAAATCTCAAATGAATGACTTTGGTGCAATGATGTCTTTTGATTTAAACAAAAATGTTGATGTGTATGATTTTCTTAAATCATTAAAAATAATTAAACCTGGAATGAGTCTTGCAGGAGTTGAAACGACAGTAAACTTTCCAATGAAAACATCTCATGGGTTAATGACCCAGGAAGAAAGAGATATACAGGGAATAGGTGATAAGCTTATTAGATTATCTGTTGGTATTGAATCTTATGAAGATCTTTATGAAGATCTTGACCAAGCAATAAAATTATCAATAAAATGAAAGTTGACATATTAGCATTTGGTGCCCATCCGGATGATGTAGAAATGGGTTGTGGTGGTACAATAGCTAAGTCAACATCTATGGGTAAAACAGTTGGAATTATAGATCTAACCAGAGGAGAGCTTGGCACAAATGGTTCTGTTGAGCTAAGAGATAATGAAGCGTCTGAAGCTTCATCAATATTAGGCTCAAAATTTCGATTAAATCTAGACTTTGAAGATGCTTTTATCTTTAATAATAAGGAGAATCAAATTGAAGTTGTTAAAATCATTAGGCACTATCAACCTGATATAATATTATCACCTACTCAATTTGACCGTCATTCTGATCATGGTAAAGCTTCCGATTTAATTTATGAATCAGCTTTTTTAAGTGGTTTAACTAAGTTGGATACTGCTTATGAAGGTGAAAATCAGTCACCCTGGAGGCCTAAAATAAATTTAAATTATCAACAGTGGAATGATTTTGATCCTGATTTAATAGTAGATATATCTGACTTTATTGAAATAAAAAAAGATGCTATCCTAGCATTTAAAAGCCAAGTACTTAAAGATTCATCTACTAAGTCTACTAAAATTAATTCTGATAATTTTATAGAGAGTATTAAATACAGGGCAAAAAATTATGGAAGGTTGATTGATAAGGAATATGCAGAGGCATTTCAGTCAAGAAAAAATATAGCTATTGATAATATTTTTGATCTATTATAATTTTTTTAAAAATCCTTTAATATAATTTTCAAAAAGTCTATTTTTGCCACCTAAATGGTGGTTGTAGCTCAGTTGGTTAGAGCGCCTGATTGTGGTTCAGGAGGTCGGCGGTTCGAGACCGCTCTTCCACCCAAGTTAACCGTTACATTACACGTTTAAAATAAACCCTTCAGCTAATGAGGGGTTTTTTCTTTAGTTTTCCTTATACATTGTTAATTTACAAAAAATAGAGTAAAAATGCTATTAATTGGCAGTGCTCTGACAGTTGAATTAACGTAAAATGGATGTTTAGAGGAGTGAGTTCTGTATTTAGAAAAATTCAAGCTATTTTACCCTTTAATAACTGTTATACTAATATGCTTATTAGGAACAGGTGTGTAAGCTAGACAAACAGCACAATTATTTTCTTTTTTATTGTCTATGATAAATTCGAAAGATGAACCTTCTCTTATACTTTCAGGAAAATCACATACACTTTCTAAGGCAAATACATTTTTATATTCAATATCTGAAAACTCATCTATCCAGATTTTTTCGATCAATTCTTGTGGAAAATCAATATCATTTACTTGAATTACATAATTCAAGCAAATACCTTGCTTAACAAGAGTACCTGTAAAAGTTTTTTCTTGATTAATTGATTCTTTATTACAACCAATTATTGACACCAATAAAATGAATATAATTTTCTTAATTTTTTCTACTCTTTATCTACTTCAATCTTTTTGTCCATATTAGCAATCTCCCATGCAGTATAAAAAATTAATTTAGTTCTTTCTGTTAATAGGTCATAACGAATCTTATCTGGAGTGTCTCCTGTACCATGATAATCCTCGTGAGTTCCGCTGAAGTAAAAAATTACAGGAATATTATTTTTAGCAAAGTTGAAATGATCACTTCTTTCATAAAAGTTATTAGGATCATCTAATTCATTAAACGTATAATCTAATTCAAGGTTTATTGTTCTATTGTTTACCTCTTCTGATGTTTCATGTAGCTTTGAACTTAATCTATCAGAACCAATTAAATAAATATATCTATCATTATCAGAGCCTCTATTAGGATCTGTTCTTCCTATCATATCAACATTTAAATTTGTTATAGTCTTTTCAAGAGAGTATAATGGATCCATAGTATAGTACTCAGAACCTAATAAACCTTTTTCTTCACCTGTTACATGAAGAAAAACAATCGATCTTTTAGGTCCATTACCTTCAGATTCAGCTAATTTAAATGCTTGGGCAAGTTCAAGTAAAGCCATAGATCCAGATCCGTCATCATCTGCACCATTATAAATATCATCACCTCTTTTGCCAACATGATCTAGATGTGCAGAAATAATTATATATTCATCTGGATGTACAGAACCTTTTATTATAGCAGCAACATTTTCTGTTTCAATCCAATTAACTTCTTTTTCATTCATCATAAAACCTCTAACTGAATCAGGGAAACTGTAAGGAAATGTTACCATTTTGCCAGGAACGTCAACTAATAATTTTTGAAAATAATCTTCTGTTTTATCTGCCTTATCTATTTCATTTGATTTATAAAAATCTCTAATAAAATTAACAGCTAATTTTTGACCTGGTTCACCAGTTTCTCTACCCTCAAACTTGTCTGATGCAAACTCATAGAGTAAATCACTTAGTTCGTTGGATGTTATTGATTCTGCATATTTATCTGAAAGATTTTCTTGTGAACAACTAATTGATATTGAAAATATTAGAATTATAAGTTTAAGATTTTTCATTTTATTTATTTTAATTAGCACAAATTAAACATATTCTATATACTATGTATTGCATATTGTTAAATTAATTTCATCAATTAAACTTTTTTAATATTATAATTAAATTTGGAAAATGGATCAACTATTATTGTTTCTTATATCTTCAATAGCCCTTACCTTAATCCCAGGGCCAGATATTATATTTGTATTAAATCAAAGTCTTGAAAATAAAAAATCAGGTTTATTAATTTCAATAGGTCTTTGTTCAGGATTGGTTATACACACATTAATTTTGGTTTTTGGCTTATCAGTCTTTATTGAAACTAACGAATATCTAATCAATTATTTAAAATATTTTGGAACCCTATATCTTTTTTATTTAGCATATGCTGAATTAAAGACTAAATTCAACGTTGATGCTAAAGTTGAAAACACAAATTTGTTTTTTAGAGGTCTATACATGAATTTAGTTAATCCAAAAGTTCTACTATTTTTCATTGCATATTTCCCTAATTTTCTTTTTTCAGAAACCATATCCACAAGTCTTCAGTTTCTTGTTTTAGGTTCAATATTTATTTCTCAAGCTTTGATTATATTTTTTATTGCTTCAATAGCATCAAACAACTTAGCTTCTTTTTTAAAAATTGATACTAAAAACTATAAATTAACTTATTTCAAATCCCTTGTTTTTATTATAATTGGCCTTTCAATTTTATTATAAATACACTAGAATTAAATTTGTATCTTTGCATGCAATTAGTTTATAATTAGTTGCATTATGATAAAATCAAAATTTGTTGGAGAAGGTTTAACCTATGAAGACGTTCTCTTAGTGCCATCCTACTCCAAAATACTTCCTTCTGACGTCTCTCTTAAAACAAAGTTTAGTAAGAATGTAAGTTTAAATGTTCCAATACTTTCTGCCGCAATGGATACTGTAACAGAAAGTAAAATGGCAATTGCTATGGCAAGTGAAGGTGGTATTGGTGTAATTCATAAAAATATGTCAATAGATGAACAGGCTAATGAAGTGAGATTGGTTAAAAGAGCCGAATCTGGAATGATAATTGATCCAGTAACACTTGATGCAAATTCATTAGTTATTGATGCAAAAAATAACATGAAGAAATATAAAATTGGAGGAATTCCAATTGTTTCTAATAACGGAAAGTTAATAGGGATAGTAACTAACAGAGACTTAAGGTTTGAGAAAGATAATTCAAAAAAATTATCTGAAGTTATGACAAGTAAAAATCTAATAACTGCAAAAGCGGGTACTTCAATGTCTCAGGCAGAAGATATTTTACAAACTCATAAGATTGAAAAATTACCTGTAGTTGACACCAATGGAATACTTATTGGATTAATTACATTTAGAGATATTAATAAACACTCTGAAAAACCAACTTCTAATAAGGATAAGTTAGGTAGATTAATGGTTTCTGCTGCTATTGGTACAGATGATGATTATTTTAAGAGAGCTGAAAAACTTATCAAATCTGGAGTTGACGCTCTAGTCGTTGATACCGCTCATGCTCACTCTAGTAGGGTGGGAGATGTTCTAAAAAACCTAAAAGATGCTTATGCAGATGTAGACATTGTAGTAGGTAATATTGCTACAGCTGATGCTGCAAATTATTTAAAAGAGAATGGTGCTGATGGAATTAAAGTTGGAATTGGTCCTGGCTCTATATGTACTACTAGAATAGTAGCTGGAGTTGGCTATCCTCAATTATCAGCAATTCTAGAGGTTTCAGAGGCTCTAAAAAATTCTAAAATACCAATAATAGCAGATGGAGGTGTTCGGTATACAGGAGATATTGCAAAAGCTATAGCAGCTGGAGCTGATTCTGTAATGCTAGGTTCACTTTTGGCTGGGACTGAGGAATCTCCCGGTGAAACAATAATATATGATGGTAGAAAATTTAAGACTTATAGAGGGATGGGATCAGTAGAAGCTATGCAAAAGGGAAGTAAGGATAGATATTTTCAATCTGATGAGTCAGATAAAAGAAAACTAGTGCCAGAGGGTATAGTAGGAAGAGTTCCATATAAAGGACAATTAAATGAAAGTATTCATCAATTTATTGGTGGTCTTCGTTCAGGAATGGGTTATTGTGGTTCTAAAGATATAGAAACCTTAAAAAAATCTTCAAAATTTGTAAAAATTACAGGTTCTGGAATTAGAGAGAGTCATCCACATAATGTATCTATAACAAAAGAAGCACCTAATTATAGTCCTCCTAAATCATAATCTTTGAAAAGATTCATCTTTATATTATTATTTTCATTTATAACAATTGGTTGTAATAACTTATCAAACAATAATTCCAATAATCTTGTAGCTAGAGCAGGTGAGAACTTTTTATATGAAAATGATCTCCCTAAATTTTTATCCGAAGACGATAGTATTAAAAAGTTTATGAATTTTATTGAATCTTGGGCAAAAGAAAAAGTTTTATATGACCTTTCTCTAGTAAACCTTTCACAGTCTAAAAAGAGTGAAATTGATGAACTAGTAAATAACTATAAAGTGGATTTATACATTAATTCTTATAAAGATTTAATAGTGAATACAAGAATTGATTCTTTAGTATCAACTTCTGTAATAGACTCTTTTTATAATCTTAATAGTAATAACTTTAAATTAAATGAAAACCTACTTAAATTCAGATATGTTAAAGTTCCCAATGATAATATTAATCTTAGTAGAATAAAAAGATATATTGTCAGAGTTAATGATGATGACAGATTATTTCTGGATTCACTTAATTTTCAATTTGCTGATTTAAAATTAAATGATTCTATTTGGTATACAGAGAGAGATGTTATTACTTCAATTGAGTTTATTAATCGGCAAAATAAATCTAACTATTTAATTAAAAATAAATTATTTACAATCGAGGATTCGCAGTATGTCAATTTTTTTATTGTTAAGGATATACTTAAGTCTGGAAATATTCCACCAATATCTTATCTTTACGAAAGAATAAAGTCAGCAATTATTAATCAAAGGAAATTACAATTACTTCAAAGTTTAAATAAAGAAATTCTAAATGATGCTCTTAAATCCAGGAAATATGAAATTTTTAAATAGTCTTTTTTTAGTATTAGTTTTTCAACTATCATTTTCACAAGAGAAAATTAAGGTAGATGGTATATCTTCTGTAGTTGGAGATTTTATCATTTTAGATTCGGATATAGATAAGGTGTTAATTGATATGGAATCTCAAGGTATTTCTACTAGAGGTATTTCAAAATGCCAATTACTTGGAAAACTGATGGAGGATAAACTGTATGCTCATCATGCTATTCAAGATAGTCTTGAGCTTTCTGATAATGAAATATATGATTATGTTGATAGGCAACTTGAATATTTTACTGAACAACTTGGTGGAATTGAAAAAGTTTTGGAATTCTATAAGAAAAAAGATGAAATTTCCTTTAGAGATGAATTATTTGAGATAAATAAAACTCAAAGACTTTCAGAGATGATGCAGGAATCAATTGTTGAAAAAGTTGAGATAACTCCAGAAGAAGTTAGACAATTCTTTCAAACCATTCCTAAAATTGATTTACCTGTATTTGGAACTGAACTTGAGATAGCTCAAATAGTTGTTGAACCAAAAGTTTCTGAAGAGGAAAATCAAAGAATTATAGATCAATTAAAGCTTTTTAGAGAAGATATTCTTGAAGGTGGAATGAGCTTTGCTTCAAAAGCACTTTTATATTCTCAAGATCCTGGATCAAGAAGTAAAGGAGGAAAATATACTTTAAACAGAAAAAAACCCAGAATGGCTAAAGAATTCAGAGATGTAGCTTTTAGCCTTCGCGAAGATGAAATTTCACAACCTTTTAAAACTGAGTTTGGTTGGCATATTCTAGCTGTTGATAAAATTAGAGGCCAAGAAATTGATATTAGACATATATTATTAATTCCAAAGATCTCTGATGATGAATTAAAATCTGCTAAGGAGAAAATTGACAATTTAAGGGAAAGGATATCTAATAATGAAATTACTTTTTCAGATGCAGCTCTAAGATTTTCTGATGAAAAACAAACTAGATTAAACGGAGGTGTTCTTATTAATCCCAGCACCAATGATACTAGATTTGAACTTACAAAAATGGACCCTTTATTATACTCTCAAGTAAAAGATCTTAATGACAACCAGATGAGTATGCCTCTTCTAGATAACTCTGACAATAGTGTTTCTAAGTATAAGATTTTAAAAATTTCAAATAGATTTGACGAACATAAAGCTGACTTTTCTCAAGACTACGTTAAAATTAAAGAACTTGCTCTTACAGAGAAACAGTTAAAAACTATCAAAAAGTGGATGGAAGAAAAAATAGAAGAAACTTTTGTAAATGTTAATTCTGATAGTAGTTACTGTAATTTTGTATATAATTGGATTAAAGAGTAACTATTTGAAATATTTCCAGGGAACTATTAGCATGCCAAAGCACTCTCCACCGTGTTTGTTAATGCTTTTGTGGTGAATTTTATGAGCTCTCCTTACACCTCTAGCATACTTATTATCAATATTTCTGAATATTTTGAATCTTTGATGAATAAATATATCATGAACTATAAAATATGCAAGTCCATATAAGCCAATTCCTATAGCTATAGGTAGACCTAACCAAAAGCCTTGACCCCAAAGTATAACAAATAGGATGCTAAGAAATGCATAGAAAAAAAAGAATAAATCATTTCTTTCAAACCACGAGTTGTGATCCTTTTTGTGGTGATCTCTATGTAAAATCCAAAGAGGGCCGTGCATTAGATATTTGTGGTTAAACCATGCAGTAAATTCAGTAACTGTAAATGTTATTATTACCGTGGAGGCCCAAATTATTATATCCATTGAATTAGATTTAATTGATACTTTACATAAGATCGTGCAATTACAATAAACTTTTGGAGATTATGAATTCTAATCCTTTTTTTAACAATATTTTCAGAAGAGGTTCTTTTTAACTTTTTTAGTAATTTATTGTAATATCTATAAGCTATATAAACAGCAAATTTTGAATTTTTTGGAAGTTTAACTATTCCTTTAACTGCATTTATAAAGTCTTTTTCAATTTCTAAAATAATTTCCCTTTTTGATTCCTCATTAAAATTATTCATATCTACATTAGGAAAGTAAACTCTGTTTAAAATATTGGAATCATCTTTTAAATCTCTAAGAAAATTAATCTTTTGAAATGCAGATCCTAGTGAAATTGCAAATGGACTAAGTGTGTTGTATAATTTTTTAGATCCTTTTACAAAAACTTTTAAGCACATTAAGCCAACAACATCAGCTGATCCGTAAATATATTTTTTGTATTCCTCTACAGTACTGTACTCTTTCTTTTCAAGGTCCATCTTCATGCTTTCTAGAAATGAGGTTATGAGGTCCTTTGGTATGGAATATTTATTAACAGTATATTGAAATGAATTAAGAATAGGATTTAAACTAATTTTATTTTCTACACTCCTCCATAGCTCTCTCTCAAATTCCTCTAATAATTCTTTTTTAGGAAATTCATGAAATGTATCTACTATTTCATCAGCTAACCTAACAAAGCCATATATATTAAATATATCTTGTCTTATTGATTTTGAAAGAAGCCTGCTTGAGAAGTAAAAAGATGTACTATATCTTTTTATTACAAGTTTACTACAGTCATTTGAAACTTTGTCGAAGATTGATTTCATACTACAAAAATAAGTAAAAAGAGTAAATCAATTCATATCTTTGAAAAATGGAAAAAACTTTAATTTATCATTACACATCACTTTCTCATCTAATAGAAATTTTTAAGACGGGAAAGCTGCTTACATCTCAAACAGAAAAGATGTTAAAAGTTAAGAAACCAGGGCTTTGGTTTACCAAAAATTCTAAATGGGAATACTCTGCTTTTAAAAGATTTAATGATGGAAAAAAAGAGTTTGATCTAAATACTCCAGAAGAATTTGAAAAATATATAGGATGTGCAAGATTCGTTACTAATTTGAATTCTCTATTTGTAACTTTTGCTAAGTATAAACACAAGTCAAAAGTTAATCCCTTATTATGGGATAAAATGGCAGAAATTGGTAAATCTAAAGGGGCTGATCCATCTGAGTGGTATGCTACATTTAGCCCTTTAAGCGTAAATAATCTAGATATTGAAATATTCGAGAACGGAGAATGGCATAATCTTAAAAAAGAGGGTGGAGAGTTTGATTCAGACTTATTTAATCGTAATCTAGAAAAAACTTTTGTTTTTAAGAAAGGTAAAGAAATGGAAGAGAAAATGATGAAAGAACAACAGTCCAACCAACCTAAATCTAACGTTATAAATGATGAAATAGAATCATCTCCAATAATCGAGAAAGAAAAGGTTGAAGAAGTGGTTCAAGATATTGAAGAGGTTGTTGAAGAAGTTGTAGAAGAAAAGCTCAAAGAAGTGGTTAAAGAGGGTGAAGAAGAGGTTGAAGAGGTTGAAGAAGTGGTTGAAGAAGTGGTTGAAGAGGTTGAAGAAGTGGTTGAAGAAGTGGTTGAAGTGGTTGAAGAAGTGGTTGAAGAAGTGGTTGAAGAGGTTGTTGAAAAGAAGGTAGAAGAAGTTGTAGAAGAAAAAAATGAAAAAGAAAAGCCTAAGTCAAAAGGAATATTCTCTAAAATAAAAGGTTTCTTTAGTAAAAAATAGACTATTCCCTAAGCTAAAAATATTTGTGCCTACGACTGGACTCGAACCAGCACGCTCAGAGAGCACTACCCCCTCAAGGTAGCGTGTATACCAATTTCACCACGTAGGCAATAAGAGAATGGATAGTGACCTGGCTGGGGCTCGAACCCAGGACCCTCTCCTTAAAAGGGAGATGCTCTACCAACTGAGCTACCAGGTCTAAAAAAGAGGTCAAATATACATTGAAATATTGATTATGCAATGATCTTTTTTATTATAAATTTGTTAAGTAAAATAAAATGTATAATACTATTTTTTTAATCGGATATATGGGGTCAGGTAAATCTGTTGTTGGAAAATTATTATCTAAAACTAATGATTATGATTTTTATGATTTAGATGAATATATTGAAGAGAAAGAAGGTAAAAAAGTGTCAGAAATCTTTAATGAAAATAGTGAGGTCTACTTTAGAAAAATTGAAAATAAATACCTGAAGGAAATTTCATTACTTAAGCACAATAAAATAATATCTACTGGTGGGGGAACTCCTTGCTTTCAGAATAATTTTGAAATAATTAATCAGACCCCTAATTCAACTTCCATATATCTTAAAACCAATGTTGATGCTCTTGTTAATAGATTAAAAAATACTATCAATAAACGTCCTTTAATTTCTCATTTAAATGATCAGATTCAGTTGAAAGAATTTATTAAAATACATCTTTTTGAGAGAAGCTTTTACTATGAAAAGTCAAAGATTAAGGTTAAAACTGATAAATTAAATATCAATGATATTGTAGAATTGATAACTAATATTTTAACTTAAGTATACACTAAATTTCTCTTTTTCATCAATTATCACATCTACATGTTCATTTACTGAGGTAGACAGACTTAATCCAGAATAATCAATCTTTACTGGAAATAATGCATGGTCTCTATTTACAATTACAGAAGTTTTTATTTTTAACGGATTGTATTGCATTAGATCACTAATCACTAATTGAATTGTTTTTCCTGAATGAGAAACATCTCCGACTATTAATACTGATTCATTTTCAACTATAAATTTCTTATCATATAAAATAGACTCATTATCAAAATTTACCTTAATTAATTCAATTTCTATTTTAGATATTTTATTTATATGGGCTATCAATTTCTTTGCTATTAATTTCCCATTATCTGAGATGCCAAATAAAATAATTTTAGATTTATCTATATTATCTTCCAATATTTGTAATCCAATTCTTTGAATTTTATTTTCTACATCTGTGTAATCTAAAATCAAGTTTTGAATTGTAAGTTTTTTCATGAGAATAGTCTTTTAAATAAATAAAGTATTATTGTATCTTCGCACTAAATTATGAAGAAAAAATTATTTTTTCTATTTCCTGTTTTATTATTCTTTATTCAATGTAATAAAGACGACAATACTTCACCTTCTTATACTATAAGAGATTATAGTGAGCAAGTCCTGGTTGATCAAGATCTACTGGAAACTTACTTAAAAACTCACACCTATAATTATGAAAATTTCAATAATGAATCAGATATTAAAATTAAACTTGACACAATTACTGATGATTCTTCAAGGCTCTCTCTCTTTGAACAGGCTAGTATAAAGACTGTTGATGTCACAGATACAGATGGTCAAATAACTTCTCATAATTTATATTACATTATAGCTCGTGAAGGTTCTAATAGAAGGCCTTCAGTTGCTGACTCGGTTTACGTTTCTTATAATGGAATGCTTACTGATGGTAGTTCTTTCGATAATCGTAAGTTTCCTATTTGGATTGATTTAGCTAATTCTCTTCAAGGTTTTAGAGAGGGAGTTTCAGAACTTAGAACTGGTAAATACTCTGAAAATTCAAATGGAACAATTGAATATAATTCTTTTGGTGTTGGTCTGTTTTTTATTCCTTCAGGAATTGGCTATTTTGAAAATACAAGCTCTGGTATACCTGAATATTCACCTCTAATATTTTCTGTAAAACTAATGACTCACACTGACACAGATCATGATAATGATGGGATATTATCAATTTTTGAAGATATTGATGGCGATAATAAGCCATTTGGAGATGACACTGATGGTGACAATTTATGGAACATGTATGATGTGGATGATGATGGTGATGGTGTACTTACAGTAAATGAATTAGACAAGAACAACGATTCTATTATAGATGATTCCAATAATGACGGGATTCCTGACTATTTAGATCCTGACAACTAGTTGTTTTTATTCTTAAATAAGCCATAAGGTATATCATAAGATACATTTAAAGTCAATTTATTCGTAGTCAAATCTACGTTCGCATCATTAAGTTCAACACCATTAGCATTAATTATAGCGATTTCCTTGTTATTAAGCCCTCTTTCATATCTCAAACCTAAGCTTATTGATTTAATTTTAACTCTGGATCCAAGAAGTAAGCTTAAAGTGTATTTATCCTTGATATCTTCTAAATCAAAGTTACTTGAATTAGAAAGACTGTAATTAAATGAAGGGCCAGCAAAAATACTTATTGGACCTAAAATTTTATAACCAAATATGACAGGCACCTGAATATCAGTTGATTTAAAAGAATGTTCTGCAATATTAATTGATTGATTTATAGAAGAATTTCCTTGGAAAGCAGTTGCGTTATTCGATTTTGAAAAAATTAGATTTAGTTCTGGTCTAATGTAAAAAGTAATTAAATCAATCTCGGTAAAAACTCCAAGTTGAAATCCTGTAGAATTTTTTACATCGAGATTATAGCTATCAATTTTATTCTTGATGTTTTCAATTTTTCCAAAGTTATCATCATTCAAACCAAAGTTTACACCTAAATTACCCTGTGCTACTAAAGAAGACGTGAAAAATAATAGTAATATGATATGTCTCATATATATATAAATGCAACAACTATGCCATTGATTATTTTCTTTTAAGGACATTAACTGCTGAATCAAAAATTGAAGTGCTATTTAATCCATATTTATTCATAAGCTCTGATGGTGTTCCTGACTCACCAAAGGTGTCCTTTGTACCAACAAATTCTTGTGGAGCAGGTAGCTTTGTTGTAAGTAACCTAGAAATACTTTCGCCTAATCCTCCGAATATATTATGTTCTTCAGCTGAAACAAGACATCCAGTTTTAGAAACTGATTCTAGAATTATATCTTCGTCTAAAGGTTTAATTGTATGAATATTTATTATTTCAGAATTTATTCCTTTTTCAGATAAGCTCTCTGATGCCTTTAAAGCTTCCCATAAAAGATGTCCTGTAGCTACAATAGTAACATCTGAACCCTCTCTTAACTTCAAACCTTTCCCAATTTCAAATTTTTGAGACACATCTGTAAAGTTTGCAACTTTAGGCCTTCCAAATCTTAAATAGACAGGACCATCAAAATTAGAAATCTCAATGGTTGCAGATTTGGTTTGATTAAAGTCACAAGTATTTATTACTGTCATGCCTGGTAACATTTTCATTAAACCAATATCTTCAAGAATTTGATGTGTAGCACCATCTTCTCCTAATGTAATACCTGCATGAGAAGCACATATCTTGACATTTTTATTAGAATAAGCAACTGACTGTCTTATTTGATCATATACTCTACCAGTTGAAAAGTTAGCAAATGTTCCAGTAAATGGAATTTTACCTCCTGTAGCAAGTCCAGCAGCTAGTCCAATCATATTGGCTTCTGCAATTCCCGCTTGAAAAAATCTTTCAGGATTTTCTTCAGCAAAAGTATTCATCTTCAAAGAACCTGTCAGATCTGCACACAATGCTACAACATTTTTATTTGATCTTCCAAGTTCTGTTAAACCTTCTCCAAAACCTGATCTAGTATCTTTATCTCCTTGATTTTTATATTTTTCCATATTAGTAGTCACCTAAAGTTTCAGGATTTTGATTAAGGGCAATTTCTAATTGATCATCATTAGGGGCTTTCCCGTGCCATTCATGTGTATGCATCATAAAATCAACACCATTTCCCATTACTGTATTCATTAGAATTGCAATAGGTTTACCCTTTTTAGAGCTTTCTTTTGCAATTTTTAAAGCTTCATAGATGTTATCTAAAGAATTTCCATTATCAACTTCTAGGACTTCCCATCCAAAAGATTTAAACTTTTCTTTTAAGTTCCCTATATCTAATACATCCTCAGTTGAACCATCTATTTGTTGTCCATTGTGATCAACAGTAACTATTATATTATCAACTTTGTTTGCTGATGCATACATAAAAGCTTCCCAATTTTGACCTTCTTGAAGCTCACCATCTCCAGTTAACACATACACTAGTGAAGGATCATTATTAATTTTTTTTGATAGTGCAATTCCAAGTCCAACGGAAACACCTTGTCCAAGTGAGCCGGAAGAAATATTTATACCTGGTAAACCATCATGGTTGGTTGGATGTCCTTGAAGTCTAGAATTAATTTTCCTAAAAGTATTTAGTTCTTTTATATCAAAATAACCACATCTAGCAAGTGTGCTATAATATACTGGTGATATATGACCATTAGAAAGAATAAATATATCTTTTGAGTTACTATTACTTTCAGTTTCTAAAACTCTTTTATAAAGTGAAACAAAAAATTCAACACAACCAAGAGATCCACCTGGATGACCTGAATTTACTGTATGAACCATTCTTAAAATATCTCTTCGAACTTGAGAAACCAACTTATCTAAATCTTCAGTCATATAATGGTAAATGTATAATTAAACATATGAGATACAAAACTCTTTAAATTCTTTTTATCATAAATTATATAGAAATAATTAACAATCTATTTATGATGTTAATTACTTTACTAATTTTGATTTAATGAAGATTATAGATAAGTATATAATCAAGAAATATCTCAGCACTTTTTTTGTAATGTTTGGCTTATTTATTCCGATTGGAATAATGGTTGATTTTGCAGAGAAGATTGATAAATTTCGAGAAAATGAAGTTCCTGCAGATTTAATTTTAAATTATTACATTGATTTTGTATGGTACTTTGGAAGTCAGCTTTATCCCGTATTTCTTTTTTTAGCAGTTATATTTTTCACATCTAGATTAGCTAATAACACTGAAATAACAGCTATTTTATCTTCAGGTCTATCTTTTCAAAGATTTACTAAGCCCTTCTTTATATCAGCATCTGTAATTGTATTTTTTGCTCTTTTTGCAGGAATGTTTATTGTTCCAAAATCCAATCAAAACTTTAATGAATTTGTTTCTGAATACGTTAAATCTGAGGAAAAAAGAAAAACATCTAGATTATTTAAGCAAATAAATGATACAGAATACATATATGTTAGTAGTTACGATCCTAAGAGGAGACGAGGACTCAATTTTACTCTAGAAAATTTTGAAGGAAATAAATTAAAACACAAAATAACTGCTACAACTATAAGATGGGATGATTCTATTTTTAGATTAACAAATTATGTTAAGAGGTCTATAGTTGGTGAACAGGAAATTATAAAAAAAGTAACAAGAAAAGACACAATATTAGATTTTAATATCGATGACTTATCCCCTTTAAACTATGTAGCTGAAACTCTCAATTTTTTTGAGTTAGATGAGTTGATTAGGTATGAAAAAAGAGCAGGTTCCCCTCTAATTAATTCTCATTTGCTTGTCCGCCACAAAAGATACACAATACCACTATCTTGTTTTATATTAACCTTGATAGCAATCTCTGTTTCCTCTTTCAAAAGAAGAGGTGGAACTGGAAGTAATCTTGCTATTGGAGTTTCTCTAGGTTTCTTGTTTATATTCTTAGACAAAATATTCAGTGTCTTAGTCATAAAATCTAATTTTCCTCCTGCAATAGCTTCATGGGGTATACTTTTAGTATTCCTTACAATTGCTCTATTTTTATTAAAAAAAGCAATTAGATAGATTACATAATTAAACTATATTTACATAAATTTTAGCTATGGAGTTTTTAGAATTTGAAGTTCCTATTAAAGAAATTTTAGATCAAATTGATAAGTGTAAGTCAATCAAGAATGAAAGTGATGTTGATATCACTAAGACTTATAATCTTCTTCAAAAAAAGCTAGCTGATGCCAAAAAGGATGTTTATGGTAATTTATCTGCTTGGCAAAAAGTTCAACTATCTCGTCATCCTAATAGACCTTACACATTAGATTATATCAATAATATTTGTGGTGAATCATTTCTTGAATTACATGGAGATAGAAATTTTGGTGATGACAAGGCAATGATTGGAGGTTTAGGTAAAATAGATGATCAATCATATATGTTTATAGGTACCCAAAAAGGATATAATACGAAGACTAGACAATATAGAAATTTTGGTATGGCAAATCCAGAGGGATATAGAAAGGCTCTTAGATTAATGAGACAAGCCGAAAAATTTAATATTCCAATTGTTACATTAATTGATACTCCAGGTGCTTTTCCTGGACTTGAGGCAGAAGAAAGAGGTCAAGGTGAAGCTATTGCTAGGAATTTATATGAGATGATGAATATAAAAGTTCCAATTATCTGTATAGTTATTGGTGAAGGTGCATCTGGAGGAGCTCTAGGTATTGGTGTTGGAGATAAGATATCAATGCTTGAAAATACTTGGTATTCTGTTATTTCTCCTGAATCATGTTCATCTATTCTATGGAGAAGTTGGGATCATAAAGAAGAGGCAGCTGAAGCTCTAAAACTTACAGCTAAAGATATGCTTAAGAATAAACTAATTGATAAAATTATTAATGAACCTCTTGGTGGTGCCCATTATAACCCATCAGAAGCATTTAAGTCTGTCAAGGAAAATATTTTATATTTTACTAAAAAAATAAACTCATTATCGAAAGATAAAATGATAGAGCTTAGAAGAAAAAAGTTCACTAATATTGGAAACTTTAAAGGTTAATATCAGTATTAACAAATTTCTTTAGTTATTAACAAATCACTTGTTTAAACTTTTAATTAATATCACTAGTTAATTGTGATATTTAAAAATTCATTTTCCATACATTTACTAAATGCAGAAAAGGACCCCCCTTAAAATATATGAAACTGAAGATCAAGCTGTAGTAAATTTATCTGATGGTAAAATTCCACCTCAAGCAATTGATTTAGAAGAAGCGGTACTAGGGGCTATGCTTATTGATGAAAAGGGTGTTAATGAAATAATTGAATTATTATCTCCTGAAGTTTTTTATAAAAGATCTCATCAGCTTATATATGAGTCTGTTGAGCGACTTTTCAGAGAATCTGAGCCTATTGACTTATTAACTGTTTCTGCAGATTTAAAAAAGAATAAAAACTTCGAATCTGCTGGAGGAGATTTTTATTTAATAAGTCTTTCTCAAAAAGTTTCATCTTCTGCTCACATAGAATTTCATTCTAGAATTATTCTGCAAAAATATATCCAAAGAAAATTGATCACAATTTCTAACGAAATTATTCAAAAATCATACAATGAAAGTACTGATGTAATGGATCTTTTAGATGAAGCTGAATCAAAATTATATGATGTAGCACAAGGTAATATTAAGACATCAACTGAATCTGCTCAAAATCTTGTGATTAGAGCTAAAACTAGAATTGAAGAAATTGCTAAACAAGAGGGGCTTAGTGGTGTTTCTACAGGTTTTGAAAAACTTGATAAACTGACTTCTGGTTGGCAGCCAAGTGATCTTGTAATTGTTGCTGCTAGACCTGGTATGGGAAAAACAGCTTTAGCGCTTTCAATGGCAAGAAATATATCTGTTCAACAAAAAATTCCTGTTGCATTCTTTTCACTTGAAATGTCATCAGTCCAACTTATTACGAGATTAATTTCATCTGAAACAGGCTTGTCATCTGATAAACTTAGAACTGGTAAACTTGCAGATCACGAATGGCAACAACTAAATATTAAAGTTTCAGATCTTGAATCAGCACCTTTGTATATAGATGATAGCCCATCATTAACGATATTTGAATTAAGAGCTAAAGCCAGAAGACTTGCTTCATCTCATGGGATTAAACTTATTATAATTGATTATTTACAATTGATGAATATAGGATCTTCAAATAAGGCTGGGAATAGAGAGCAAGAAATCTCAACAATATCAAGAAACCTTAAAGCATTAGCTAAAGAACTTGATATTCCAGTGATTGCTTTATCTCAGCTTTCTAGAGCTGTTGAAACAAGAGGAGGTACTAAAAGACCAATTTTATCTGATCTTAGAGAGTCTGGTGCAATTGAGCAAGATGCAGATATTGTTTCATTTCTTTATAGACCAGAATATTATGGTATAACAGAATGGGACGACGATATGAAGACACCATCTGAGGGTCAAGGTGAATTTATTGTTGCCAAACATAGAAATGGAGCACTAGACTCTATAAAACTTAAATTTATTGCTAACCTAGGTAAGTTTGAAGATTTAGGTGGATTTGACTCACCATTTGAATTTCAATCTAAGCTTAATCCTGAGAATAAGTTAAGTGACTTTAGTGAGCCTTCTAATAAAGATGATGATGATGATATGCCATTTTAATCATAATAAACTCTAATATTTCATTAGAATAATTAAGTTTAATGCAAAAAAAAAGCCCCTAGGGGCTTTTTTATATTGTAATAGGGAAATTTAAATAACTTTTACGTTAATAGCATTTAAACCTTTATTACCTTCTTTTAATTCAAATTCTACTTTATCTCCCTCTGTAATCCTGTCAATAAGACCTGAAACATGAACGAAATGTTCTGTATCGTTATCATCTTCTTTAATAAAACCATAACCTTTGGCCTCGTTGAAGAATTTTACTAATCCTGTACTCATATTTTAATTTTTAATAATTTTAGCGAAATTACTCTAATATTTTAATAAATCACTTTAATTTCTATTTTTTTAACGATTTAGCAAAAAAGACTTTAGGAAACCATTTATGTCTCCATTCAATATATTTTCGGTATTTCCTGATTCATATCCTGTTCTAACGTCCTTTACAATCTTATATGGGTGAAGAACATAATTTCTTATTTGTGAACCCCATTCAATTTTCTTTTTTGACTCCTCAATTTTCTTTTTCTCTTCATTATTTTTTTGAATCTCAATTTCATAAAGCTGAGATTTAAGTAACATTAATGCTTTTTCTTTATTATCTAGTTGTGATCTTGTTTCGGAATTCTCAATGGTGATACCAGTAGGTTTATGTTTAAGTCTAACAGCAGTTTCAATTTTGTTTACACTTTGGCCACCAGCACCACCTGATCTCATTGTATCCCATGATAAGTCTGATGCATTAATAACAACTTCAATACTATCATCAACAAGAGGGTATATATATACTGATGCAAATGATGTATGTCTTTTAGCATTACTGTCAAAAGGGGATATTCTTACAAGTCTATGTACTCCATTTTCTCCTTTTAACCAACCGAATGCGTATTCTCCATCGATTTGAATTGTTGCAGTCTTAATTCCAGCAACATCACCTGATTGACTATTTAATTCTTTGATCTTGAAATTATTTTTTTCTCCCCACATTAAATACATTCTTATTAACATTTCAGCCCAATCACAAGATTCAGTTCCACCAGCACCAGCAGTTATTTGAAGTATTGCACTCATCTTATCTTCTTTTTTACTCAACATCATTTTGAACTCCATATCTTCAACTGAAATGAGCAACTCTTTAAAAGATGTGTTTATTTCATCTTCAGATACCTCCTTATTTAAAAGAAATTCACTTAAAACAATAACATCATCATATTGAGAATTAAGATTTATGAAGTCAGATAACTGCTTTTTTAAATTTTGAATTTTTTTTACAGTTTGTTCAGCTTCTTTTGACTTTGACCAAAAGTCAGGAAATGAAGATTCTTTCTCTAGTTTATTTAGAATTTTTTCTTTTGACTCAACGTCAAAGATACCCCCTTAACGTATCAATACGTTTTTTGACCACTTTGATATTTTCCTTTGAAAACATGTCTTAAATTAATTATATGAATTGAAAAAAAAAAATTATATTTCTAAAAAATTAGCTATGAAAAAATTTCTTTTATCATTTATTTTAATTTCATATTTTTCATTCTCACAAGTATCTGACTATCATGGTTTTATGAATTTTTCTTATAATGATGATTCAGGTAAAATAATTCTAGAAATTGATAATCTTGATACTGAGTTTCTTTATATAAATTCATTAAGTAGGGGAGTAGGTAATAATGATTTAGGATTAGATAGGGGGCAATTAGGTAATTCTAGAATAGTTTATTTTACTAAAAGAGGTAATAAGATTTTATTAATTCAGCCTAACTTAAGGTATATTTCTACTTCATCAAATAATCTTGAGAACAAAGCAGTAGAGGAAGCTTTTGCAAGATCTGTTTTATTTGGTTTTGAAATAATTGAAAAATCTGAAGATTCATACAAAGTTGATTTAACACCATTCTTAATAAATGATGCACATGGAGTATCACTTAGATTAAAATACTTAAAATCAGGCTCATATACTCTTAATAAATCTATGTCAGCCATTGATTTAGAAAGAACTAAATCATTTCCTGAAAATATTGAATTTGATGTTTTGCTTACATTCACAGGTAATCCATCAGGGAATCTAGTAAGAAGTGTCACACCAACTGCTTCTAACCTTACTGTTAATCAACACCACTCTTTTGTTAAGCTTCCTGATAATAATTTTTATAAAAGAAAATTTGATCCAAGAAGTGGAAGTAATCCTTTTATAGTCTATGATTATTCAACTCCTATAGATCAAAAACTTGAGCAAAGATTTATAGTTAGGCACAGGTTAAACAAAAAGAATCCTAATAATGAAATTAGTGAACCTGTAGAACCTATAATTTATTATATAGATAATGGTACTCCTGAGCCTGTTAAAAGTGCATTAATTGATGGTGGAAACTGGTGGAATCAAGCATTTGAAAGTGCTGGTTATAAAGACGCATTTAGAATTGAAGTTCTACCTGAAGATGCAGATCCTATGGATGTTAGATATAATTTAATTCAGTGGATTCATAGGTCAACAAGAGGTTGGAGTTATGGTGCAAGCATAGTCGATCCAAGAACTGGTGAAATTATAAAAGGTCAAGTTAGTCTTGGAAGTTTAAGGGTTAGACAGGATTATATGATCTTAAGTGGTTTAGTAGATAATCCTAATAATATTGAAAATAAGTCTTTAATTAAAAAAACTTCTCTCGATCGAATCAGACAGTTGTCTGCCCATGAAATTGGACATACACTAGGTTTTGCACACAATTATATTTCTAGTGCTAATAATAGGTCATCAGTTATGGACTATCCTCATCCTAAAATAGATCTTGTAGATGGGGATATAAATATTGACAATGCTTATTCAGAGAATATTGGTGATTGGGATAAAGTCAGTGTAAATTATGCATATAGGGATTTTTCAATATTTGAGAATGAAGATATTGAGCTAAATAAAATTATCGAAAAAGCTGTAGATAATGGTTTGTATTTTTTAAGTGACTCAGATTCAAGACCAGTTGGAAGTGCTAACCCATTTTCACACTTGTGGGATAATGGAGAGTATCCATTTAAAGAATTAAATAAACTTTTAAAAGTTCGTGATTTAGCTTTAAAAAATATTGATTTAGATAATCTTATCGATGGAGAACCTTATGATAGGATAGAAGATATTTTAGTACCAATTTACATGTTACATAGATATCAGATTGAAGCAGCTGCTAAAGCTATTGGTGGAGTTGATTACCTTTATTTTGTTAAAAATAAAAGTAATGATAAAGTTAAATTTGTTGATAGTAAATTACAGAGTGAATCACTTGAATCTCTATTAAATGTTTTAAAGCCAAGCAACTTAGTTTTACCTAATAATTTAATTGATATTCTATCTCCTAGATCATTTAGAAACCCTAGAACAAGAGAAAATTTTGCGTCTAATACAGGCGTTGCATTTGACTTTATAAATGCTTCAAGTTCTCTAATAAACCATACTCTCACCTTTTTATTAAATCCTGAGAGGATTAATAGAATTAATCAACAAAATATGTTTGGAGAAAACATATTAAAGCTTGAGAATTATCTATTAAAAATTAGTAACTCAATTTTTAGTAATAAAAAGATGAATGTTTATGAGAATTCAATTAGTAAAAATACTTCGTCTCTTTATTTAGACCATCTATTTATGGCGTTCAACAGTACTAAAACAAATGATATTTCAAAATCATTAATTCTTGCCAGTATTATGGATACTATGAAGAAATTATTAAAAGATTCAAATGATTACAATAGTTTTCTGCTAAATAAAATTAAAGGATTTTTAGATAACCCTGATAAATATAAGCCAGTAGAAAAAACAAAAATTCCAGATGGTTCCCCAATTGGAAATTTTTCATGTGATTACTAGTTTTTTTCTGTAAATTCGTAGTTTATTTATACGATATAATGTCACAAGACAATAAATCTTACAATAACATTCTTGAACTTATTGGTAACACACCTCTAATTAAACTAAATGAGTTAACAAAAAATTTTTTAGGTTCTTATTTTACGAAATATGAATGTTATAATCCAGGACACTCAAGCAAAGATAGAATTGCACTTCATATCCTAAATCAAGCTGAAAAGAAAGGCATATTAAAAAAGGGTAGCACAATAATTGAGACTACATCTGGTAATACTGGATTTAGTTTAGCAATGGTTTCGCTTTTAAAAGGATATAAATGCATTTTAGCAGTTAGTTCAAAAGCTTCTAAAGATAAGATTAATATGATGAAATGTTTGGGAGCAGAAATATATGTCTGTCCTTCAAATGTTTCTTATGATGATCCTAGATCATATTATGAAGTTGCTAAAAGACTTACTAATGAGACTAAAAATTCAGTACATATAAATCAGTATTTTAATGAACTTAATATAGAGGCCCATTATGAAACTACTGGACCTGAAATCTGGAGTCAAACTAATGGGAAAATCACTCATTTAATTGCATGTAGTGGAACTGGAGGTACAATTTCTGGAATAGGTCGTTTTTTAAAAGAAAAAAATAGTAATATTAAAATAATTGGTGTAGATGCATATGGTTCTATTCTTAAGAAATATCATGAAACTGGTAAAATCGATCCAAATGAGATTTATTCATATAGGATTGAGGGATTAGGTAAAAATATAGTTCCTTCAGCTACTGATTTCAAAATTATTGATAAGTTTGTTAAGGTCACAGATTCAGATAGTGCTCATATGGCAAGAGAAATCACTTTAAAAGAAGGATTATTTGTAGGATATACCTCTGGTGCCGCTTTTCAAGCTGCTAATATTTTAAATGAAGAGAATGAATTTAACAGTAATAGTTTAGTTGTGATTGTATTCCCTGATCATGGCTCAAGATATTTAAGTAAGATTTATTCAGATGAATGGATGAACAATCAAGGGTTCTATGATAGTACTTTTTATCAACCTGAAACAAACTCAATTAATTACGTATAATATCATGCAAGATTTATTTGAAAAAATATATAAAAACAAAGGTCCTCTAGGAAAATGGGCTTCTATAGCTGAGGGTTACTTTGCTTTTCCAAAGCTAGAAGGACCTATATCGAATAGAATGAAATTTAATGGTAAAGAGGTTGTTACATGGAGTGTAAATGACTATTTAGGTCTTGCTAATCATCCTGAAGTTAGAAAGACTGATGCTGAAGCTGCTAAGGATTTTGGAAGTGCTTACCCAATGGGAGCACGTCTAATGTCAGGACATACTAAGTTCCATGAAAAGTTAGAATTAGAATTAGCAGAATTTACTTCTAAGGAATCAGCTTATCTTTTAAATTTTGGATATCAAGGTATACTTTCCACTATAGACTCATTAGTCTCTAAGAATGATATTATTGTTTATGATGTTGATGCTCATGCATGTATAGTTGATGGTGTTAGACTTCACTTAGGTAAGAGATTTACTTACCAACATAATGATATGCAAAGTCTTGAAAAAAATCTTGAAAGAGCAACAAAAATGGCTGAACAAACTGGAGGTGGTATTTTAGTTATCTCAGAAGGAGTATTTGGTATGAGAGGCGAACAAGGAAAGCTTAAGGAGATTGTTCACATGAAGAATAAATTCAAATTTAGATTACTAGTTGATGATGCTCATGGTTTTGGTACTCTTGGTAAAACTGGTGCAGGAACAGGTGAAGAACAGGGTGTTCAAGATCAAATTGATGTTTATTTTGCAACTTTTGCTAAATCAATGGCTTCTACAGGTGCTTTTATATCTGGTGATACTGAAATAATTGGCTATTTAAGATATAATATGCGTTCACAAATGTTTGCTAAATCACTTCAAATACAGTTGGTTATAGGAGCTCTTAAAAGACTTGAATTACTTAAAACTAAACCTGAATTAAAGAATAAACTTTGGGAAAATGTTAATATGCTTCAATCTGGTTTAAAGGAAAGAGGCTTTGATATTGGTTCAACTCAAAGTTGTGTGACTCCTGTTTATTTAGAAGGTAGTGTCCCGGAAGCTATGGCTCTTGTTAGAGATCTCCGAGAAAACTTTCAAATATTTTGTTCAATTGTTGTATATCCAGTTATTCCTAAAGGACTAATTCTTCTAAGACTTATCCCGACATCTTCTCATAATGAAAAAGATATTATAGAAACTCTTGATGCATTTGCATTAATTAGGGAAAAGTTAGAAGAAGGAATTTATAAAAAATCACCTGAAGGTGTTGAGAAATCAATTGATTAATCATTATCATTTAACATTACAGGCATAACTAGCATTGTAATGGTTTCCTTAGATTCACCACTCTCATTTAATGGTCTAATTATCCCCGCTCTATTAGGATGAGACATAGAAAGGGTGATCATGTCAGACTCTAAGTTGTTTAACATTTCAATCAAAAACTTTGAATTAAAACCAATTTGTATATCATCACCTGAATACTGACATTCTAAGTTTTCATCAGCTTTATTGCTAAAATCAAAATCTTCAGCACTTATGTTTAAAAGTGTACCAGCAAGTTTAAGTCTAATCTGATTAGTAGTTTTATTAGAAAAAATACTAACTCTTCTTACTGAATTAAGAAATAACTGCCTGTCTATTGTTAAAACATTAGGATTATCTTTTGGAATAACAGCTTCATAATTTGGAAATTTCCCATCAATTAATCTACAAATGATAGAAGATTTATCAAATACAAATTTTGCATTAGAGTCATTGTGTTGAATTGTTAGCTCTGAACTTTCTGTTTGGAGAATACCTTTCAAAATTTGAAGAGGTTTTTTAGGCATAATAAACTCTGAAACTTCATTAGCTGTATATTCTGAGGTCTCAAATTTAACTAGTTTGTGAGCATCGGTAGCTACAAATTTTAATGACTCACTATTAAACTGAAAGAAAACACCACTCATGACAGGCCTTAGATCATCTGTACCTGATGCAAAAATTGTAGAATTTATAGCATTCCAAAGATCTGAGCCTTTAATTCTGGTCTCATGTGCATCCAATATCTCAATTTGCTTAGGGAATTCATCTCCTTTAAGGTATGCTAATGAATACTTACCATTGCTAGCACTTATCTCTACAGTATTATTATCTTTTTTAATAAAGGTTAAAGGCTGTTCAGAGAAAGTTTTTAAAATATCTGTTAGCAGTTTTGCTGATATAGCAATTTTATCAGTAGAAGTTGACTCAATCTCAATTTCAGAAGTCATTGTTGACTCTAGATCTGAAGAGCTTATAACGAGTTTATTGTTATTTATTTCAAATAAAAAGTTGTCAAGAATTGGTAAAGTATTAGTTGAGTTAATAATACCCCCTAAGACTTGAATTTCTTTATATAATAAAGAAGATGAAACAATGAATTTCATATGTTTTTTTTCAAATATATTTAATTGAAACTATATTTCTTAGTATAATTAATAAAAGTTATCTACTAGATACAAACACTAAAAATAAACACTTACTACATCTCTATAGCTTAATCCAAAAAGTGAACTTGCACTTCCAACTGTCTGAGGATTACTTTTATATATGCTTAGCTGAAGGTAGCTAAGATTATTAAATAAAGCAATCTTTTTTCCATCCTCCTCTCTATCTTTTTTTTCTAAATTAAAATCAATTGCATCAGAGTAATTTTTATGAATTTTTGAAAACTTTATATTTCTAGCATTTATTGTGAATGGTCTAGTCTTAGATACTTCCTTAAACAGCTTCTCAGTAATATTAGTAACGACATTTCCATAGTTATCAATATATATTACACTTCCAATTATTTGACTTTCCTCTTTGTTTACCACAGGTCTTAAATTGGTTATTTCTTTAATACTATTTATTTCAGTGCCAACAACATTTAACGGCCCTGACCTATGAACATGGGCAGCTACTTTGACAAATAAGTCATCTGCTGAAATTTTGTGATTGTAATTGCTGTGTAAATTAATTTCAACAATTTGATCTGGTTTTTTATCTCTAAATATTAATGAAAAAACACCATTATCTGCACCTATAAAATAGCATCCATCATACATTATTGCTATATGTTTGTTTTCTGGAGTTAATTCTGAATCAACACTTAGAATATGAATAGTTCCCTTTGGAAAATTATTAAATGCTCCTTCAAGAACATAACCAGCTTCTGTAAGGTTGAAAGGGCTAATTTCATGTGAGATATCTACAATGTTTGTTATATCTATGTTGCTTATTAACTTAGCTTTTAAAGAGCTAACAAAATAGTCTTTATTTCCATAATCTGTTGTTAATGTTATGATAGACATTTGATTAATAAACTTTATAAAATTTATGTAAATTTGAATCAAATAATCTACTATAACAAATTTTTAAATATAATCTATTGAGTGATCTTCAATTTGAATTAACCGATGTTGACCCACAATACTTTTTTTCAAGAGATAATTTAAATTCTTTAAAATCAAGTTTCCCAAAAATTAAACTTATCCAGCGAGGACAGACAATTAAAGCACTAGGAGAAAAGAGTGAATTAAAGGAATTTGATAAAAAATTTAGAAGCTTATTAAATTATTATACAGAGTATAATTCAATAGATCCTAATGTTATAAATGATATAGTTGTTAAAGACGTTAAGTTTAACGGTGATAAACCTTCACTAATTTTACATGGCATTTCAGGTAAACCTATTCTAGCTAAAACTGTAAACCAAAAGAGACTTCATAATTCAATTACATCTAATGATCTGATTTTTGCTATTGGACCAGCTGGAACAGGTAAGACTTATACTGGAGTTGCTATGGCTGTTAAAGCTCTTAAGGAAAAAGAAATAAAAAAAATCATTTTAACTAGACCAGCTGTCGAAGCTGGAGAAAATTTGGGATATCTACCAGGTGATCTAAAAGAAAAATTAGATCCATATATGCAGCCTCTATATGATGCATTAACTGATATGATTCCATATAGCAAACTTGAAAAATTCCTAGAGGATAGAACTATTGAAATTGCTCCTCTTGCTTTCATGAGAGGTAGAACTCTTGATAATGCATTTGTTATTCTGGATGAAGCTCAAAATACAACTCCAGCTCAAATGAAAATGTTTCTAACTAGAATGGGTATGAATGCAAAATTTATGGTAACTGGTGATCCCGGTCAAGTTGATCTTCCTAGAAAAGAAAACTCTGGGCTGAAAGAAGCAATAAAAATACTTTCTAATAAAAGAGGAATTAAAATAATTTACCTAGATGATAAGGATGTAATTAGACATCCAATTGTTAAAAAAGTGATTGAGGCATATAATAAAGTTGAAAAAGATAATTAGTGAATAGTATTTATAAAACAGATTTTAATTTTCCAGGTCAAACATCAAAATACGAAGGCAAAGTAAGAGATGTATATACAATTGAAGATGATATATTAGTTGTTATAGCTTCTGATCGAATTTCTGCTTTTGACATTATAATGCCAAGACCAATCCCTAATAAAGGTCAAATTCTTAATCAAATATCTCTTGAGATGTTAAATTCTACTCAAGATATTATAGATAATTGGTTGATTTCATCTCCAGACCCTAATGTTTCAATTGGACGAAAGCTTAATCCAATCAAAATTGAAATGGTTATTAGAGGTTATTTAAGCGGACATTCTGATAGAGTTTATAAATCAGGCAAAAGGAGCATATGTGGCGTTAAATTATCAGATGGTCTTGTTTCAAATCAAAAATTTGATACACCAATTATTACTCCAAGTACTAAAGCTGACCAAGGTCATGATGAAGACATCTCTAAACTTCAAATATTAAAACAAAAAATTTTATCAATTGATCAGTATGAAGAAATTGAGCAGATTACATACAAACTATTTAAAAGAGGAACTGAAATAGCAAAAAAAAGAGGATTAATATTAGTAGATACTAAATATGAATTTGGATATGACAGTAACAATAAACTTTATTTAATTGATGAAATCCATACACCTGATTCATCTAGATATTTTTACATGGACAGTTATAATGAGTCTATTGATAATGGATTGTCACCAAAGCAGCTATCTAAAGAGTTTTTTAGACAATGGTTAATTGAGAATAACTTTCAAGGAAAAGAAAATCAAAATTTACCAAAAATAACAGATAAAATTGTTAATGATGTATCTAATAGATATATAGAACTTTACAATCAAATCCTAGGACTAAAGTTTAACAAATCAAATAACACAAACTCTATTAATCAAATTGAGAAAAACATAATTAAAGGACTAGAGACTCTCTAATTATCTACCTGTTCGGGAGATCCTCTAAAAGTATTCCTAAGTAAGCCTCAATTCCTCTTATATAGTTAGAGATTTTAATATTTTCATTTGGACTGTGTTGGTTATTGTCTTTATTAACTGTAGGAACAGATACAGCAGGGATACCTAATATTTTTACAAAAGGGGATATAGGAACTGAACCACCGCTAGTTCTTATCTTAACTGGTTCAACATTAAATGTTTTCTTTAGAGAAGCTATAAGCCATTCTCCAATAAAAGAATCAATTTCTGTTCTATATGCATCATAACTTATTGAAGAATTCATAGTAATAATTTTGTTATTCTTTAATCTTTCATCTTTAGAAGGTTTCCTGTCTAATACAAGATATCCTAAATCTTCAATATGATTTTTAATTAAATTAATAAGGATATTAGCATCTGATTCGAGTACTAATCTAACATCAATTTCTGCTACACATTCAGATGGAACAATTGTTCTTACTTCATCTCCAACCCATCCTGACTGTATTCCTCGAACATTAAGTGAAGGATATTGAATAGATTCTTGATAAGTAGAAGCAACATCATCTGGAGTTTTAAACTGCATTTTATCCTTCATTTTAAGTTCGTTATCAGGAACTTCTCTTAAAATTTTCAAAGTTTTATCGTCAATATCTATTCCATCATAAAAACCTTCAATTATAACTCTTCCATTTTTATCTTTCATTGAATTTAGTATCTCAGACATTCTAAATACAGGATTAGGAGCATAATTTCCAAAGTGACCACTATGTTGAGGAACCACAGGGCCATAAGATGTTAATGTAATTTGTGAAATTCCTCTTGCACCAAATTCTAAAGTAGGAAGGTTTGATGGATGTTCAGGACCATCATAAATTAACAGTGCATCGGTCTTAAGTTTATCTGAATATTTATTAACTGCATTAGTTATATTAGGTGAACCCAATTCTTCTTCAAAATCCATTATCACTTTAAGATTATACTTTAATTTTAAATCAGTTTCTTTCATTATCTCAAGAGCATTCAAAAGCATCAATACTGGACCTTTACCATCAGATGTAGATCTTGCAAAAATTCTAATATCTGAATCATTTATATTTTTTGTTGTAATATTTTCTAAAACATTCCAGCTAATTGATTTATATTCTCCATTTTCATAGATTTTTAATTCTGCCTTGTAAGGATTCTCTTGATTCCATTCTGACTCATCTACGGGTTGGCCATCAAATTGAAGATAAATAAGAATAGTCTTTGCACTTTTTGAGATAATTTTGCTAGCAAGTAATAGTGGTAATTCAGGAGTGTCTAATCTTTCAACTTTAAATCCATATTTTTCAAAATTATCAATACCCCATTGAATCAATGGCTCAAGTTCATTTTTATTATTTGCATCATTCTTTAATGATAAAAATTCTTTAAAATCTTTAATGCTCTCAATTCCAACTTCCAGGGCTTTTTCTTCATAAAGTCTTTGTGAAAAAGAATTTACGCTAAATATTAAACTTAAGATTGATATAGTAATTAATTTTTTCATTTTATAAATTTTTATAACTCATTAATAATTTTATCCACTTCTTGATTGCAATGTACTTTAATTGATTTCTTATATCTCTTCAACCATGTAACTTGTCTCTTTGCATAGTTTCTAGTATTCTGCTTTATCTTATCTAAAGTATCTAAATAGTTTGATTTACCTTCAAAATAGTTGAAAAACTCTTTATAACCAACGGTGTTCAACGTGTTTAAGTGTTTAAAATCTCTTAATTCTAACACCTCTTTCTCTAGACCTTTTTCTATCATATTATCAACTCTAGTATTAATTCTATTATAAAGTTTTTCTCTTTCACATTCCATAACTATTACTTGACTTTGAAAGACTCTCTCTTTCTGCTTTTTAGTTCTAAATAAAGAAAACTCCTTTCCTGTAAACTCAATTATCTCTAATGCTCTGATGATCCTATTCGAATTATTTAAATCAACTTCGTTGTAATATTTAATATCTAGCTTTTTAAGTTTATTTTGAATTAACTCCAAACCACTAGAATTATATTCATTTATAAAACTTTCTCTAATATTTGTAGGTATTTCAGGAAATTCATCAATTCCATACATAATTGAATCTGCGTATAATCCTGAGCCTCCTACTAATATTAAGACATCTTTATCTTCAAACAATTTATTTATTAATGTAATTGCCTCTTTTTCATAGTTACCTACATTATAAATATCATGAATACTTTTATTATGAATAAAATGATGTTTTACATCATTTAATTGAGAATAAGAGGGTGGGGAGGTTCCAATATTAAGTTCCTTATAAAACTGTCTAGAATCACAAGAAAGTATTTCTGAATTAAGTTTCTTTGCAATTTCTATACTTAGATTAGTTTTACCAATACCAGTAGGACCAGCAATATAAATTAAGTTTTTATTTTTCCTCATCTAGGTGTGAACCACATTTATGACAGTATACTGCTGCATCTTTATGCTTATCGTTCAGGCATTCTACACAAACTCTAGTAGTAACATCAATATCCTTTTTTCTTTGAGCCATTTCTGCAGAAATTATACCAGTTGGAACAGCTATAATTCCATATCCTAGAATCATCAATAAAGAAGCTATGAACTTACCCATTCCTGTCAAGGGGACTATATCACCATAGCCAACAGTAGAAATTGTACTAATACACCAATAAATACTTTCAGGAATATTATCAAAACCAGCTTCAGGCCCTTCTATTAAATACATAATAGTCCCAAAAAGAATACACATTATTAATACAAAAAGTAAAAATATTATAATTTTTGCTCTACTAACTAATAAAGACCTTACAAGGAAAGTAGATTCACCAATATATCTTGAAATGCGCAGGACACGAAATATTCTTAAAATTCTGAGAGCTCTAATAGCCATGATAGTTTCAATGTGTGCACCAACAAAAATTAAAGACACATACTTTGGTATAGTAGCAAGCAAATCAATTATTCCGTAAAAACTGAAAATATATTTCTTTGGATGATGAATAGATATAATCCTAAGTATATATTCTATAGTGAATAATATGGTAATAACCCACTCTGCAATATTAAAAATATTAGAGTATTTATCATTTATCCACCCAACAGTCTCTAATGCAACAAGGATTACACTAATAATTATCAGTATAATTAGTGATATATCAAATGCCTTACCTGCTGGAGTATCAGCCTCATAAATTATATCATGTATTTTTTGACGAGTCTTATTCAAGATCTGAAAATTTATAAATTTCCTTCAAAGTTAGTAGTTTTTTATATTTCTTTTGAGAAATTATCCTGTATACATAATTTTTTACTTTAGTAGACTCATCAACTTTCACAACTCTTGAATTTATTTTTTTTTCACTATTTATATTATTAAATAGGTCAAAGTAGCCGTAACCAATAAATATTTCATTTTTAAAATAAATAAAACTTTTATTATCTTCTTTTTTACCATTGAAAGTGATAATGAAATCTTTTAGATTGGTAATAATATCTGGCTTATCTATTTTACGAAATATTTTGGAATCAATATTGTTATTGATTTTTGGATTTAGAACTCTTATTTCGTGTAAAACCTTAAGAATACTAATACTAATACTTCCAGTACTATAAACTTTTATAGATTTGAAGTTATTCTGAACATATTTTGGAATAAATTTTTTACTTGTAAATAGTTTTACAACTTTATTTTTAATGTCCTTGCTATAATCAATATATATAAGTTTTTTATTTTCATTATATATATAAAATACACCTGTTTCATTTTTAAGACTCTGAATAGTATCTTTAAAAATTGAACTCATACTTTCACCAGCTAATTCAACTATACTTTTTTTAATTATTTCCTGTTTAATATCTTTATCCATTAAAATTTTGAATAGTTCAACCGTAGCAAGTGCATCACCACTAGCTCTATGTCTGTCTTTCAAAGGAATTCCCAGACTTCTTGAAAGCCTTCCTAATTTATAAGATTCTTGATCTGGAAGTAGTTCTTGAGATAGAATTACAGTACATAGTGATTTCATTGAAAATTCATACCCTAGTCTCTTAAATTCTAATTGTAGAATTCTATAATCAAATTGTGCATTATGAGCAACTAAAATAGAGTCTGATGTTATCTCTATAACTCTTTTAGCTATTTCATGGAATTTAGGAGCTGTTTTAACCATTTTTGATGTTATACCAGTAAGTTTTTCTACATAGGGGTGTATATCCCTTTGAGGATTAACTAGGCTAATAAATTGATCTGTTATAGAGGTTCCATTAAATTTATAAGCAGCAACTTCAATTATTGATTCTTCATTAAATTTTCCTCCAGTAGTTTCTAGATCAATGATTGTATACATTAATAATTTCTTTTACCAAAAATTTTACTTCCAACTCTTATCATATTAGAACCATTTTTAATAGCTAATTTATAATCATCACTCATTCCAATTGAAAGAATTTTAAAATTTGAATTGATAGTTTTCATCTTTTTAAATAATCTTTTCATTTCTTTAAACTCTTCAGCTATTAAATCTTGATCATTTGTAAAAGTAGCCATGGCCATCAATCCAACTATTTTTATATTTTTAAATTCTTTAAGATCATTATAAAATGAATCAAGTTCTATAGGATTTAATCCATATTTAGTCTCTTCCTTAGATATTTTAATTTGTATTAAACAGTCTAATGATCTATTCTGCTTTTCTGCATTTTTATCAATTTCTTTTGCTAATGACAATCTATCAAGTGAATGAATTAAAGAAATGAATTCAGAAATATATTTTACTTTATTTTTTTGAAGATGACCAATCATGTGCCATTCTATATCCTTTGGTAAAATATTGTGTTTCTCAACTATCTCATGAACTCTATTTTCGCCAAACTTTTTATGACCTTGATCATAAGCTTGGACTATTTCTTCAACACTTCTTGTCTTAGATACAACTATTAGTTCTGCATTATCTTTTATTTCGCCATTAATTATTGAAATTCTATTTTTTATACTCATAATTGACTCATTATCTCTTCTGCAACCTCAAGAGCCATAAGACCATCATTTAAACTTACTTTAGATTCTGATTTATTCTCAATTGAATCAAAGAAATCATTTAATTCAGCTTCGATAGAGTTAATTTCATTTATATCAGGATTTTCAAAGAAAATAACTTTTTCCTCACCTAAATTATTCTTTATTACTAATGAGTTTTCATTATCATCAGTGTTCTTGTCTCTTATTTTAACAACCTGAAAATCTTTTTCTAAAAAATTTATCGATATATATGCATCTTTTTGAAAGACTCGAATTTTTCTCATTTTTTTAAGTGAAATTCTACTTGAAGTTAGATTAGCAATACATCCATTTTCAAATTCTATCCTTGCATTGGCAATATCTGGGGTTGAACTAATAATTGAAACACCTGAAGCATCTATCTTTTTAACTTTTGATTTATTAATATTTAAGATAATATCTATATCATGTATCATTAAATCCATAATCACTGAAACATCAGTGCCTCTTGGATTAAAGTCTGATAATCTGTGAGACTCTATGAATTTAGGAGTATCAATAAATTCTCTACAAGAAATAAAAGCTTGATTATATCTTTCTACAAATCCAACTTGTCCAATAATATTTTTCTCTTTTGCCAGTTTGTTAATGATTCTAGCTTCTTTAGAATTTGTGGTTAATGGTTTTTCAATGAATATATGTTTACCATTTTCTATACATTTTTTTGCAATTTCAAAATGAGTAATTGTAGGGGAAACTATTACAGCAGCATCTATAGAGTCTATTAAGGAATCTATATTTTTAAAAAATTGATATCCTTTTTCAGAAGCTAATTTTTCTGAATTAGATACATCGGTATCATAAAAACCAATAAGGTTAAAATTTGAAGTGCTAAGTATATTAAGATGTATCTTCCCTAAATGACCAGCTCCTATTACACCAACCTTTATCATTTGCTAAAAATACAATCTTCTTTTGGAATTATCGAGTATTAATTTAATATTAGTAACTGTGGAAGATAACTTTAAGTTCAAAGGTAGAAGAAGAATACTTGCTCTAGAGCTCAAAAAAAAGGGTATAGTTAATCTTAGGATTTTAGATTCTATAAAGAATACTCCAAGACATTTATTTATTGATCCAGGACTTTCTGAACAAGCTTATTTAGATAAAGCTTTACCAATAGAAAACAATCAAACTATTTCACAACCATTTACAGTAGCTTTTCAAACTCAGCTTCTAGATCCAAAATCTGGTGATAGAATACTTGAAATTGGAACAGGTTCTGGATATCAGACTGCAATTTTAAATTATTTAAAACTTGAAATTTTTACGATTGAAAGGAATCATGATTTATTTAGAATTACATCTAAACTTTTTAAAAAGTTAAATATTAATCCAAAAAAAATTATTTATGGAGATGGTTTTAATGGGTTGATTGATAGTTCGCCTTTTGATGGAATAATAGTTACAGCTGGATCTCCAAGTATTCCAAAAAAATTATTATCACAACTTAAAGTGGGAGGAAAGATGATTATTCCTGTTGGTAAAGAAACTCAAGTTATGACTAAGATTACAAGAGTTGGTAAAACTGAATTTAAAAAAGAAACATTTGGTAATTTTAAGTTTGTGCCAATGTTGAAGGAGAAGGATTAATTATTAAAATTTTTCTTAATTCTCTTTAAACTTATTTTACTCTCTCTCTCTCTTATTACATTTCTTTTATCAAATTCTCTTTTACCTTTAGCTATAGAAATGTTGAGTTTTGCGATACCTTTTTTAGTTATAAAGAGAGATGTAGCAACAACTGTAATACCAACATCTATAACTTGTTTTTGAATTTTTTTTAATTCTTGTCTGTTCAAAAGTAATTTTCTTCTTCTTTTTGGCTCATAGTTTAACTCACTTGAATTTTCATATTGATCAACATGCATGTTGATCACATAAAGCTCATCACCCTCAAATTCACAATATGAGTTATTTAAAGAAGCCTTGGAATTCTTAATAGATTTAATTTCATTACCATTTAAAACTATACCACAAGTATACTTATCCAATAAGGAATAATCATACTTTGCTTTCTTATTATTTATATTAACAGAGTTATTCACACTGTAAAATTACGAATTTGTTACTTTAGCACTTTAATTTTTATCAATGAATAATCAAGAACAAATATTTAATCTAATTTACGAGGAAAGAAATAGACAACTAGGAGGTCTAGAACTAATAGCTTCAGAAAACTTTACAAGTGAAAATGTAATGAAAGCTACTGGCTCAATATTAACAAATAAATATGCTGAAGGTTACCCAGGTAAAAGATACTATGGAGGATGTGAGATTGTAGATAAAATTGAAAATTTAGCTATAGATAGACTTAAAAAATTGTTCAACGTTGAATATGCTAATGTTCAACCTCATTCAGGATCTCAAGCTAACACAGCTGTATTTGATGCTTTTCTTAAACCAGGTGATAAGATTCTTGGCCTAGATTTATCTCATGGTGGACATTTAACACATGGATCTAGCGTTAATTTTTCTGGAAAAATATATAACTCTAATTTTTATGGAGTAACTAAAGAGGGAATCTTTGATTACAATGAAATTTTAAAAAGAGCAAAAGAAGTTAAGCCACATCTTATTATTGTTGGTGCATCTGCCTATTCAAGAGATATAGATTTTGAAAAGTTTAGAGAAATTGCTGATGAAGTTGGAGCCTTTCTACATGCAGATATTGCCCATCCTGCTGGTCTTATAGCCAAAGGTTTTTTAAGTGACCCTGTACCTCACTGTCATGTTATAACATCAACAACTCATAAGACCTTAAGAGGTCCTCGAGGTGGTGTATTGATGATGGGGAAAGATTTTGATAATCCATTTGGATTAAAATTAAAAAATGGAAATCTTAAAAAAATGTCTTCTCTTCTTGATTCTGCTATTTTCCCAGGAAATCAAGGTGGACCTCTTGAACATGTTATAGCAGCTAAAGCAATTGCCTTTGGAGAAGCTTTAGACCCACTTTTTGAGAAATATATTAGTCAAATAATAGTTAACGCAAAGAGATTATCTAAAGTCCTCTCTGATCTAGGATACAATATTATTTCAGGCGGAACAGATAATCATCTATTACTAATTGATTTAAGAAATAAAAATATAACTGGAAAAGATGCTGAAAGAGTTTTGGGATTATCTAAAATAACTGTAAATAAAAATATGGTTCCTTTTGATGACCAATCTCCTTTTGTTACAAGTGGAATTAGAATAGGCACACCAGCAATTACAACTAGAGGACTTATAGAGAATGATATGGATTTCGTTGCTGAGTCAATTGATTCATCTATTAAATCCCACCAAAATGACAATCTGTTAAGTGATATTGGAAAGAAAGTAGAATCTTATATGATAGAAAGACCTTTATTCTCTAATTCTTAGAATAAACTTTTACTTCAAAAACTTTATTCCAATTTTTACCTGTGACAAATATTTTCCCTCTGTTATAAGCTATTCCATTCATTACGTCAATATCTGGTGTTTGTAAGACTTTATCCCTTATACCACTGAAGTCAATTACTTTCTCAACTACTCCATTTGATGGATTTATAACTATTACTACATCACGATTAAATTGATATGTATTTGCATAAATTTTCCCATCTATAAATTCTAGCTCATTAATGTTCTTAATTCTAGATTTATCTGTCATCACATCAACAAAATCAATCTCTTCCAATGTATTCGGATTTAATCTCCATATTTTACTTGTTCCATCAGATTTATATAAATACTCTCCATCATTACATAACCCCCATCCTTCTTGACTATTTTTGTAGTTGAAGGTTGCAATTTTATTTAAGTCTAGATCATAAATGAAGCCAATTCTATTTTTCCAAGTTAATTGATATATTCTGTCATTTAATATAGTTAAGCCTTCTCCGAAATATTCATAATCAAGATTAATTATATCTAAAATTTCTCCACTTTTCATGTTTATCTTTCTTACTGATGATTTTCCATTTAATCCTGTACTTTCAAATAAAAAATTATTATAAATCTCAAGTCCTTGAGTATATGCTTCTTGGTCGTGCCTATATTCTTCAACAATTTCATATGTCATTAACTCTGGTTTAATATTAGAAAAGATGTCAAATTTTTTATTTAATGAAAACTTCTTTCCGTTTGAGTATATATCAACCTTAGCTAAGTTCTCTCCAACTTTATTGTCATTTAGTTTAATCTTATTGGTAGTCTTGATGTCATTTAAAAAATAATTTACTGAATCAATTACCTTATTGGTAGATGATTTAATATCTATAGTAATTTCATTATCCAATGAGATTGAACTATTAGAAGAGTTAATTAAAATTTTAAATCCACCAGTAATATCAGAGTTGCAATTTAATACTGATAAAAAAATCAAAAAAACAATAGTATGCTTCATTAATTAAATTTATTACTAATATATTTAATAAATAATGAGTAAGGTAATTTTAATTACAGGAACATCCTCCGGTTTTGGTAAATCAATTGCTGAGAAACTTCACTCCTCTGGACATATAGTAATTGGTACTTCAAGAAATGCAGATAATATAAAATCTGACTATTTAACAATGAGTCTTAATATAAATGACTACGAAATGACCAAGCAGCTTATTGGTGAAATCATTAACAACCATGGTAAAATAGATATATTAATAAATAATGCAGGAATTAATATTACAGGACCTTTAGAATCAATGGAGATTTCTGATATAAAGAAAGTCTTTGAAACTAATTTTTTTAGCCATTTGAATGTTATTCAATCCGTACTTCCAGGTATGAGACTAAATCGTTCAGGTTTAATAATTAATATAACTTCTATTGCTGGTTATCTTGGTTTACCATTTTGGGGAGCTTATTGTGCCTCCAAAGCTTCTTTTAATGTAATTGCAGAAAGTTTAAATATTGAATTAAAAAAATTTAATATTAATGTTGTAAATATTGCTCCTGGAGACTATAAAACAGAAATTTTAAGCAATAGGGTTGATTCTAGCATAGCTACTAGTTCTCCTTATCATAAAGAATATATTAAAGTCATTAATAGTGTTAATGGTAAAATGGAACATGGAAGAAATCCTAATGAAGTAGCTGATTTAGTGTTGAAAATTATTGAACAAAAGAATCCTAAAATTAATTACCTTGTCGGTGGTTTCCTCGAAAAGAAAATCATATTGAAAAGTTTATTTCCGGATAAATTTTTTCAAAAAATTATTATGAAACTTTACAATTAAAAACTTATGAAATTTTTTATAGATACTGCTAATTTAGATCAAATTAAAGATGCTCAAGACCTTGGTATTCTTGATGGAGTAACAACTAATCCTTCATTAATGGCTAAGGAAGGAATTACCGGAAGTAAAAATATAATTAATCATTACATGAAAATATGTGAAATTGTTGATGGTGATGTTTCAGCAGAAGTTATATCTGTAGATTATGATGGTATTATTAAGGAAGGAGAAGCACTTGCATCTCTTCATGATCAGATAGTAATAAAAGTACCAATGATAGAAGAAGGTGTCAAAGCAATAAGATATTTCAGTGATAAAGGACTTAAAACTAATTGTACACTTGTTTTTTCTTCTGGTCAAGCTCTTTTAGCTGCTAAAGCAGGAGCTACTTATGTTTCACCTTTTATTGGAAGACTAGATGATATTTCTACAGATGGTTTAGATCTAATATCTGATATTAGAGATATTTATGATAATTATGGATATGAAACACAGATTTTAGCTGCATCGATAAGACATACGATGCATATAATTGATTGTGCAAAGATTGGAGCAGATGTAATTACAAGTCCTTTATCTTCAATTAAGGGATTATTGAAACATCCTTTAACAGACAGTGGATTGGAGAAGTTTTTAAGTGATTACAAAAAAGGAAACTAAATTTTTAAATTATCAATTTGAAAGTTAGTATATAATATATATTGATTTTTATGATCAAAACTAATTTAATAGATAATTTAATTAAGTTTTCTAATTTAGCCAATAATATATAGGATATCTTATAAGACTAATTAGTTTCTAAAATTTTCTCAATATCATTAGTAAAAAGGTTACTAAAACCATCTATTATTATTACTTTTTCGTCAACAATAATAGTCTTATTAAGAAAGGTTAAAACCCAATCTTTACTTGAACTTTCAAAATCACTAAAAGAAAATTGATTTGATAAATCAAGGTTTAGTAGGTTTTGCGCTTGACTTACCATGTCTGTATATGGCTGAATACATATTCCAACAAACCTGTATTTTGGAAATTCTTGTTTAAGTTCTTCAACTCTTCTAATTGTTCTTCTATAGTGATCCATTTGGGTTTGTGACCAAAAATATATAAACGTTTTAGATCCTGTAAATTCAGTTTTACTTGAGATCTTATTACCATTAAAATTAAGAATATCTACTTCAGGTAGAATATTCCCTTTTTTCATTTTTTTTATGTCTTTATAAAGCTTTAAAATTTCATTTAAATATTTTTCAGAAGTATTTACATAAGTGTAGTAGTCTATAAAATTATCATGAAAATCATTATTTTTAAAATTTAAGATTTCTTCAATTGCAGTTGCTCTAGCTAGATTGTTTTTTAAATAAGATTCATTCACTTGAGAGTCAATTATCAATAATTTTTTTATATTAAAATCAGTTTTATTTTTTTCAAAAAAATAAACTTGTCCACTGTCTAATGTCTTTTCGTTAAAATAATTCATTAGATAAGTTATGTAAGGCTCAAATAGTGATAGCTCAGAATCATTTAAGTTAACTTCATTTCTGTAGCTGAAATAATCTTTTCTCTCACCTGCTGACCAATCTTTACCTCTTAAGAGAGCATATCTTTCAAGTTTATTGTAATAATTATACTTTATTGAAGCTTTAGTTATATTTTGAGAGAGACGTTTTTGATTTACACTTTTATTAAAAAGACTCCATATATTATTCTTTTCTTCCATAAGTGAATCAATAGCTTTTTTATAAATTTTACTTTCTTGGTTATATATTTGTGAAAGAAAATCATTTTCATAATCATTTAGATTAGATATATCAACTAAAAAATTATTTTTTGATGATCCTTTTCCACTAAAAGTTAATGACTCTTTAAAATCCTCAACATTAACTCTTATCCATAGACTATCTCCATTTTCAATAATCACATATTGATTCTCTGGAATATGTTCAATTCTGTAAATTCCAGGCTGTATGTTTTCAAGTTTTTTAAAAAATTTATTTTTAGAATCAAGTCTAATTGAATCAATTTTGATATTATTATAATAGAAATTAACATAATTAGAAGATGGGTTAATTATTTCACCTCCTAAGAAAAAATCATCACTTAAAGTATCATTATTACACGAGTTAGAAAAAAATAAAATTATAACAACTATAATTAGTTTTAGAAATTTCAACTTGTTATTTTTGCGCATATTTATGTTATCTGTTTCTAATTTATCGTTGCAATTTGGTAAGAGAATCCTCTTTGATGAGGTAAATATAACTTTTTCTCCTGGAAATTGTTATGGTATTATAGGTGCCAATGGTGCTGGTAAATCAACATTTCTTAAAATTTTATCTAAAGATTTAGAACCAAATACTGGATCTGTTTTTCTTGAACCAGGAAAGAGACTTTCAGTTCTTGAACAGAATCATAATAGTTATGATGATAATACTGTTATTGAAACTATAATACTTGGTAATCAAAAGTTGTTTGATTTGAAGAGTGAGATTGATTCAATTTATGCAAAAGAAGATTTTTCTGATAAAGATGCTGATAGAGTAGGGGAACTTCAAGCTTCTTTTGAGGAAATGAATGGTTGGAATGCTGATGCTGATGCTGCATACTTGCTTTCTAGCCTTGGAATAGGTGAAGCTATTCATCAAAATAAAATGAGTGATATTGATCAAAAAATAAAAGTTAAAGTTCTTCTAGCTCAATGTCTTTTTGGAAATCCAGATGTACTAATTATGGATGAGCCTACTAATGATCTTGATTACAATACAGTTGAATGGCTGACAAATTTTATTAATGATTTTGAAAATACCGTAATTGTAGTTTCCCATGATAGATTCTTTCTAGATGCTGTATGTACCCACACCTCTGATATTGATTTTAGTAAAATAAATCATTTTTCTGGTAATTATTCTTTCTGGCAACAATCAAGTGAACTTGCAGCTAGACAAAAATTACAACAGAATAAGAAATCTGAGGAAAAGAAAAAAGAATTACAAGAATTTATCTCTAGATTCTCTGCTAATGTTGCTAAATCAAAACAAGCTACGGCTAGAAAGAAGATGATTCAAAAACTTAATATTGAAGAAATTAAACCATCTAGTAGGAGGTATCCTGCTATTATATTTGATCAAGAGAGGGAAGCTGGTGATCAAATTTTAGAACTTAAGTCTTTATCCTATGAAAAAGATGGTGAAATATATTTTAAAGATATAAGTTTCAACTTAAATAAAGGAGAGAAGGTTCTTGTCATATCCAAGAATTCAAGATCAATTAATTTATTTTATGATTGTATTTCTGGAACTCTAAATCAAACATCTGGTTCTTATGACTGGGGAGTTACTACCTCATCTGGATACCTCCCGATGGATAATCATTCTCATTTTGATAAAAACATTTCCTTAGTTGACTGGCTGAGACAGTGGTCAAATAATGATGAGGAAAGGGAAGAATTGTTTATTAGAAGTTTTCTTGGTAGAATGTTGTTTGGTGGTGATGAGGCACTTAAATCTTGTACTGTTTTATCAGGAGGAGAAAAAGTTCGATGTATGTTGTCAAAAATTATGATGGGTAAGCCTAATGTTTTACTTATAGATGAACCAACAAATCATCTTGATCTTGAATCAATTACAGCTTTCAATAATTCTCTGATAAACTTTAAAGGTACTGTTCTATTAAGCACTAATGATAGAGCTTTTGCTCAATCTGTTGCAAATAGAATTATTGAAATCACTCCTAATGGGATAATTGATAGTTATTTACCTTTTAATGAATATATTATTGATCAGAAAGTTCTATCCTTAAGAGAGAAACTTTATAGATAGTCTATTTATCTCTTAGAACTGCTCCAAGCTCTGTTATATATTTATCAGCCAACTTTACCATTACCTTATCAATGATTTTATCAGTTAATGTCTTTTTGGAGTCATTAAATGTAAAACTCACAGCGAAAGATTTCTTTTTATCTCCTATGTTTTTTTCTTTATATTCATCAAAAAGATTGACATTTTTTAAGATCTTATTTTCTAATTTAAATGCTAAATTTTTGATAGTCTCAAAAGTTATTTCATCATCTAAGATCATAGAAAGATCTCTTCTTGAAGATGGGAATTTAGATAATTCTTTATGTTTAATATTTATAGATCTTAACTTTATGTTGTCAAGGTCAAAATTAAGTATGTGTATTTTCTGTTCTAACGAAAATTCTTGAGTATAATCAGAATCTAATTCACCAATAAAACCAATATGTTTATTGTTGTTATATATATCAAGTTTATATTCAAATAGATCATCATTAATTATCTCGTATTTTACATTTATGATATTTAACTTTTTTAGTAAATTTTCAGAAACTCCCTTTAGATAATAGAAATTATTTTTTGAATATTTAGAAATCCAATTTTCATCAAATATTTCTCCAGTAACGGATATATTCAATCTTTTATTTTCAATATAAGTCTCACCTTTTAATGAGTATGTTTTTCCAATTTCAAATATCTTAAGATTTTTATTTTGTCTATTAGAATTATGTTTAATAGTTTCTAATGCATTAGGAATTAGAGAAGCTCTTAAGTTAGATAGTTCAATTCCTTTCGGATTTAAAAGGTTTACAGCTACATTGTTGAATTTTTCATTAATACTAGGAGAACAAATAGAGTTATTTATAATTTCATTAAACCCGATACCAACTAGATTATCACTAATAAGCGATTCAATTTTATTAATCTTATTTTGTCCTATCTCTGGAATTGCGATAGAAATTTTTGAATCAATAGGTATGTTATTGAATCCATAAACTCGAAGAATTTCTTCGATTACATCAATTTCTCTATAAACATCATGTCTATAGTTTGGAGAAACTATATTCAGTCCATCTTCGCTATGGTTTATAATTTCAAAGTCTAATGAACTAAGAATCTGAGTTATTATATCTTTATCTATCTTTTGACCTGTAATGCTGTCTATTTTATGATATCTCAGATATATATCCTTTCTTTTTAATTTTAAATTATCCTCTACTATAATTTCTGATACAGAAGAGTCTGGGTTTAATTCTTTTAATAGAATTGATGCTCTTTTGAGAGCATATATTACTTTATCAGGGTCAATTCCTCTTTCATACCTAAAAGAAGCATCAGTAAATAGCTGATGTCTTTTAGATGATTTTCTAATTGTTATAGGGTCAAAAATAGCAGATTCTAAAAATAAGTTTGTTGTTGAATTTGAAACTCCCGAATCATAACCACCATATACCCCTCCTAAACAAAGAGGTTTATTATTAGAACAAATCATTAAATCTTCTTTGTCTAATTCAATTATATTTTCATCTAGAGTTTTAAATTTTGTTCCTGATTTTAAGGACTTAACATTTATGTTTTCAAGCTTATCTAGATCAAATGCATGAAGAGGTTGACCAATTTCATGCATTACAAAATTTGTTATATCTACTATATTATTAATTGGTTTTAACCCAATAGATTTTAATTTGTTTTGTAATTCTTTTGATGAAGGACCAACTTTAATATTTTTTATTATTAACCCTGAATAGAAAGGACACCTATTAGTGTCTTCAACATTAATTTTAAAATCTTCCTCTAATTTTACTGAATTAAAACTACTAATGCTAGGAAGAACAATTTTACTTTTTAAAGATTTAAAGTCATAAAAAGCTTTTAAATCTCTTGCTACACCATAATGAGACATAGCGTCAGACCTATTGGGAGTTAGACCAATTTCAAGAATATTATCATTTTCAACATTAAATACTTCACTTATAGGTGTTCCTGGTTTAATATGATTATCAAGAACCATAATTCCTTCATGCGATTCCCCTAAACCAATTTCATCTTCAGCACAAACCATTCCATTGCTTACAACTCCTCGTATCTTTGATTTTTTAATTTTTATTTCAGTACTATCATTTGTGTATATTTTAGAACCAACTTTAGCAACTGGAACAATTTGTCCTTTTTTAATATTAGGAGCTCCGCATACAATTTCATAAATTTCATCATTACCTAAATCAATAGAAGTGATTTTTAATCTATCTGCATCAGGATGTTTTTCGCATTTTAAAACTTTTCCTGCTACCACACCTGTAAGTCCTCCTTTTACAGATTCAAAAGATGAAAGTTTTTCTACTTCAAGTCCTAGGTTAGTTAATATCTCAGATATTTCTTCAGGTTGGGAATTGATTTCCACGTAATCTTTAAGCCAATTAATTGATATTTTCACAGGTTTTATTTAATTAACAAATATACTTAATCAGCTAATATATCTCCATAAATTTTTTGAATTTGAAGAAGATGATATTTCATATCTAATAGGGTAATTCTCTTTTTTTGTAAGTCTTGGATCAGACTCTAATAATTTATATGCACATTTTCGTGCATTATTCAATATTTCTGTATCGTAAATAATATCTGCTAGTTTAAACTTAAGTATTCCACTTTGCTTAGTTCCCATCATATCACCTGGACCTCTTAATTTTAAATCTACTTCTGCTAATTTAAACCCATCACTAACCTTAACCATTGTATCTATTCTTATTTTTGAATCTTCAGATAGATTATCTTTGGTCATTAAAATACAGTAGCTCTCTTCATTTCCCCTTCCGACTCTTCCTCTTAACTGATGTAATTGAGATAGTCCGAATCTTTCAGCACTTTCAATCACCATTACAGATGCATTAGGCACATTTACACCAACCTCTATTACAGTTGTTGATACTAGAATCTGGGTTTCTTTATTGATGAATCTTCCCATTTCATAGTCTTTATCTTTTGAATTCATCTTTCCATGAACTATGCTAACCTGAAACTCTGGTCTAGAAAATTCTCTTACAATACTTTCATATCCATCCATAAGATCTTTATAATCAAGTTTTTCTGATTCATTAATTAATGGATAAACTAAATAAATTTGTCTTCCTTTTTTTATTTGTTCTCTTAAAAATTTAAAAACACTCAATCTATTTTTATCATATTTATGAGCAGTCTTTGTAGTAATTCTTCCAGGTGGCAATTCTTTTATTGAAGATATATCTAAATCACCATAAAGACTCATAGCTAGAGTTCTTGGTATTGGCGTAGCTGTCATTACAAGCACGTGTGGTGCTGGAGTATTCTTTTTCCAAAGTTTAGCTCTTTGAGCCACACCAAACCTATGCTGTTCATCAACAATACTAAGTCCAAGATTTTTAAATTGAACTATATCTTCTAGTATAGCATGAGTTCCAACTAATATTTTGGTTTCACCAGTTAATAAATCTTTATGAATTACTTTCCTGTCTTTTGTTTTAACCGAACCAGTTAATAGGTCTATTTTTATATCTAAATCAGATAACAGCACCTTTATTGATTTATAGTGTTGGTTTGCAAGTATTTCTGTTGGAGCTAGAATGCACGATTGAAAACCATTATCTATAGCAATTAACATTACCATTAATGAAACTATAGTCTTTCCAGACCCTACATCTCCTTGTAATAGTCTATTCATTTGTTTTCCATCTCTAAAATCATTTCTAATTTCTTTGATCACTTTTTTTTGATCACTAGTAAGTTCAAATGGAAGACTGTTTTTGTAAAACTCATTTAAATTATCACCAATTTTTTCAAATTTAAAACCATTTAATTTTTGAATTCTTTCATTTTTGCTTAACTGAAATCCAAGTTGATTAAAAAATAATTCCTCAAATTTTAATCTTTTAGTTGAATGGGAGAGTAGCTCTTGAGACTCAGGTAGGTGAATATTGATAATAGCCTTATATCTATCAATAAGATTATATTCATTTAAAATTGATGAAGATAGATTTTCTTTAATTTGATTTTGGAGACTATTTAATAGATTATAAATTATTTTAACAAAATATTTTTGAGTAACTCCCTCGTTTACAAGTTTTTCTGTTGAAGAGTATATTCCATGAAGTCTTCTTGGTATATTTCTGTTAAAACTGGATTTTGTTTTAATTTCAGGGTGAGCTATTGATGGATTACTTCCAAACCAACTGAGTTTTCCATAAATAACATATTCTTCATTAGTTTTTATAGACTCTTCAACCCAATTAAATCCTCTATACCATATTAAATCTACTTTTCCAGTAGAATCATAAAACTCACAATTCAGTCTATCTCTAAATCTTACTTTAGTTCTTTTTATAGATTTTATTTTACCAATTATTTGAACTTCTGATTGATTCTTAGGTAGTTCATTAATTTTAAAAAACTTTGATCTGTCTATATATCTATATGGATAAAAATCAATTAGATCTTTTATGGTTTTAAGGTTTAATTCTTCATTAAGCAACTTAGATCTAGTAGGACCTATACCTTTTATAAATTCAATAGATTGATTTAAGATATCACTATTCACTATCTAAAAAATCTAAAGCTAAATTAGTCATAACCTTAACGCCAAGAAGCATTGAACTGTCATCAATGAAGAAATCTGGAGTATGGTGAGGTGGAGCTTTTCTTTCTTCATTTATATTATACCCACCAAGCTCAAACATAAATCCTGGAATTTCATTTAAATAATAAGCATAGTCTTCAGCTATTGTTTTGGCACTGTTAAGTATTACATTATTATTTCCTGCAGAACTTTTTAATGAAGGAAGCATTTGTTCCATTAATTCAGGATCATTGTATGTTATATCAGCTCCATCAACTATATCAACAATTGCAGTTCCTCCATATGATTTTGCAATACCTTCCGCTAGCTCAATCATTCTTTGTTTAATATAATCTCTCATTTCATAGTCTAATGATCTAATAGTTCCAACTAGATTAACTTCATTAGGTATAATATTAAATCTATTTCCCCCTTCTATAATACCAAAAGATATAACGGCAGGTTCATTAGTTAAATTAGATTCTCTAGAAATAATTGTTTGAAAAGAATTTATTATTTGAGATGATATTACTATTGGATCAACTCCAAGCCAAGGTGTACCCCCATGAGATTGACTTCCAATTACCTTTACTGTAAACCTTGATGAAGAGGCAAAAAATCCTTTAGGTTTATAAAATACCTTATTCATGGGTAGCAATGAGCTAATATGAAGTCCAAAAATAGCATCTACTTCAGGATTTTCTAAAACACCTTCTTTAATCATCATTCTTGCCCCACCTTCCTCTCCTGGAGGTGGTCCTTCCTCTGCTCCTTGAAAAATAAACTTAACAGTTCCGTTAAAATCATTATTTTTTGAAAGTATTTCAGCTGTAGCCATAAGAATAGACATATGACTATCATGTCCACATGCATGCATAACTCCATCATTAACAGATTGATAATTAAGGTTATTATTTTCAGTTATAGGAAGAGCATCCATATCAGATCTTAAAGCAACAACTTTTCCTTTATTTTTTCCTTCAAGAATACCAACAACTCCATTTACCCCAACATTTCTTGTAACAGTAATTCCAAGAGATTCAAGATGTTTAGCTATAACTTCTGAAGTTCTAAATTCTCTATTAGAAACCTCAGGATATTTATGAAAATCATGTCTCCAAGAAATTAATTTATCCTCAATTTCATTGATTTGATTATCTAGGGTTTGGGAATGTGAAAATTGAGAAATTAGTACAAAAAATATAAATGATAAATTCTTCATAAGTATTGATTTAATTAATTATTAATGGGCAATTAAAATTCATTAATTACTTAAATTTATAACAATGTTAGAAGATAACAAATCTTACCTAAAAGATCTTAATGATGCTCAACTAAATGCAGTGATTAAAACTGATGGTCCATCTATGGTAATTGCTGGTGCAGGATCAGGTAAAACAAGAGTATTAACATATAAAATTGTCCATCTTGTAAATAATGATATAGATCCATTTGAAATATTAGCATTGACATTCACAAACAAAGCAGCAAGAGAGATGAAATTGAGAATTTCTGCTATGATTGGAGAGAGTGAATCAAAGAATATTTGGATGGGAACTTTTCATTCTGTTTTTGCAAAAATTTTAAGATTTGAAGCTCATAAGATAGGTTTTACATCAGATTTCACAATTTATGATGTTCAGGACTCAGAAAGACTTATTTCTTCAATAATTAAAGAAAAAACCTTAGATAAAGATGTATACAGAACTAAATCAATTAGAAATAGAATATCATCACTAAAAAACAATTTTATAACAGTAACAGGATATTTTTCTAATAATGAATTGGTTGAGTCTGACAAACTCTCAAGAAAGCCTGAAACTGGAAATATTTATAAAGAATATAATGAGAGGTTAATTAAATCTAATTCTATGGATTTTGATGATTTATTGATGAAAACCAATGAGCTGTTAAATAATCATCCAGAAGTCTTAGCTAAATATCAAGAAAAGTTTAAATATATTCTTGTTGATGAGTATCAAGACACCAATAATTCCCAGTACTTAATTGTTAAATCACTTTCAGATAAATATCAGAACATTTGTGTTGTGGGTGATGATGCTCAAAGTATTTACTCCTTCAGGGGTGCTAATATTAATAATATTATAAACTTTAGGAATGATTATGATAATGTTGAAATTTTTAGACTTGAACAAAATTACAGATCAACTAAAAATATTGTTAATGCTGCAAATTCAGTGATAGATCATAATAAGAATAAAATAGACAAGGAAGTTTGGACAGACAATGATTTTGGTGATAGAGTTGAAATTTACTCTAATCAATCTGATATTGCAGAAGCTAGGGGCTTATGTCAAAAAATCACTTCTCTTAATAATACGAGTTTTTCAGATATAGCAATTCTTTACAGAACAAATGCTCAATCAAGACCTATTGAAGATTCCTTAAGATTAAATAAAATACCGTATCAAATTTTTGGAGGAGTATCTTTTTATAATAGAAAAGAAATTAAGGACGTTTTAGCTTATTTAAGGGTAATAATTAATAGCAGTGATGAAGAAAGTCTAAAGAGAGTAATAAACTATCCTGCAAGAGGAATAGGTCAAGTCACAATTAATAAAATAATAATAGCTGCTCAAAAAAATAATTTAACACTATATGAGACTATTAAAAAACATAAGGAATTATCAATAGAATTTTCAAGTTCTGTATCATTAAAACTTCAAAATTTTATAGACTTAATAGATGTTTTAAAAATTGAAAATCAAAAACTAAATGCTTTTGACCTTACTAAAGAAGTTATTGATAAAGTAAGAATAATAGATGAACTAAAAAAAGATGAATCACCAGAAGGTATTTCAAGAATTGAAAATGTTCAAGAATTATTAAATGGTATAAGAGATTTCATAGAAGATCAGAAGGAAATTGTTGATTCCAATGATAACTTGTCTGAATTTTTATCAACTGTTTCATTATCAACAAATTTTGATCTCAATAATCCTGATGAAGATAAAGTTTCATTGATGACTCTTCATTTATCAAAAGGGTTAGAGTTTAAAAATGTTTTTATCGTTGGTCTAGAAGAAGATCTATTTCCTTCTGCACTAAGCTATAACACTAGATCTGAACTTGAAGAAGAAAGAAGACTATTTTATGTAGGGATTACTAGAGCTAAAGAGAATCTTTATTTATCATATGCTAATTCAAGATACAGATGGGGTAAGCTTATATATTGTGAAGAAAGTAGGTTTTTAAATGAAATTGACAAAGAGTTTGTTAAGATCATAAAGCCAAATAACTTTAAACCATCAATTTCTGATTATCCTAAAAAAAATATTATCTATAATACTAAACCTAATTTGAAGAGGTTATCTAAAAAAACCTCTATTGATTATAATGTAAAAATAAATATTTCTGCTGGAGACAATGTTAGTCATGAAAAATTTGGTTTAGGACAAGTAGTTAGAATTGAAGGAAATGGAAATGATGCAAAAGCTACTGTTGATTTTAAGAAGTTTGGAGAAAAAAACTTACTACTTAGGTTTGCTAAATTAAATAAAATATAAAAAAATAGCATGACCTAAGTCATGCTATTCTTTTTAACTAATCAATATTATTTTTTAATCAGGTTTATTTTCTGAGTTAATAGTATTGCTAGGTCCCGTTACAGGAACATTCATAGACATCCCTTCTTCAATCAAATTAGCAAACTGGTCTAATTTAGGAAGTACTATAATTCTAGTTCTTCTATTTCTTGCTCTAGTAACACTTGAATCATTATCGGCAATTGGCATGTGGAAACTTCTTCCTGCAGCAACTAATTTAGTTGGATCAACTCCATAATCATTCTGAAGAATTCTTACTACAGATGTAGCTCTTTTAACAGATAAATCCCAATTGTCAACAATACCAGGAATGGTTTCAGAAGCTTTTTCTTGATCTATAAGTAAATTGTCAGTATGACCCTCTACCATAAACTCAAGATCTGGCTTATCACTAATAACTTTAGCAATTTTTTCTAAAACGTTTCTTGCTCTTGTTGTAACTGTAAAGCTACCACTATTGAATAGTAACTTGTCTGAAATAGATACGTATACAACACCTTTTTCTACGTTAATTTGAATATCATCATCACTAAGTGTTCCTAATGAGCTTTTGAAACTTTGAACAAGTGCTAAGGTTACAGAATCTCTTCTAGTAACTGCATCTTGCATTCTAGTAATGACAAGGTCTTTTTCTTTAATGCTTTCAAGAGATTTTTCAAGGTTTTCAGCACCTTTTTGAGTAAGGGTAGTTAGATTACCAATGTTGTTAATCAAATCTTGATTATTAGCTCTTAAAAACTTATTTTGTTCAGATAAAGCAGATAATCTTTCAGATGAAGCAGAAAGTTGGGTTTCTGTTGCACCAAGTTTAGAAGTTGCGCTATCTAAAAGTTCCTTTGTGTTTTGTTGAAGACTTTCTAAATCAGAGTATCTCTTTTGAGAAACACATGAAGATAAAAGTAAACCTACAACACCTACAATTATTATATTTTTTTTCATTTCAAAAATAGTTGGTTATTAATTAGTCAGTTACAAACTTAATATTTTTATAGTAAATTATTGTATTACAGTTGAAAGAATTTTTTCTTACCTAAAAGAAAGTATTTATAAACTATACTATTGATTTTAAAATAATTAGCTTTTTTAGAAGCATTGTCTCTTTCTTTTAAAATGGATCTAAGTATAAAAAAATAATCAATATGTGCCTTGTATATTGCTATGAAAAAAGAAGTGTCACCTTGAATCAACAACTTAAAAGAAGAAATTATGTCTAAATTTAATCTTACGAATAGAGTAGACAAAAGATTTTTTAAAGGGAGATTTTTAGTCATCATTAGCAATGAGTTCCTATAGTTTAGGTATATTTTTTTGGAATTTTTCTTAATTGTTGCTGCTCCTACATGAAATACTTTAGATGAGGTTACAGAATAACAATCAAAACCTAGGTTGAATGCTCTCCAACACAAATCAATTTCTTCCATATGAGCAAAGAATCTTTTATCAAATCCTCCAATTTCATAAAAAACCTTTTTGGATATGAAGAAACATGCACCTGATGCCCAAAATATTTTAGAATCTGAGTATTGTTCATCATCTTTTTCTAACGTACCAAATATTCTTCCTCTACAATATGGATATCCATATTTATCAATAAAACCTCCTGAAGCACCTGCATATTCAAAATAATCAACATTGTTTATATCTAGTATATTTGGTTGAATAATAGATGTGGGATGTAGCTTTAGTTTTTCTCTTATTGGATTTAACCAGTCCTTTGTAACTAGAATATCATTATTTATTATGCAAACATATTCCTCCTTAACCTCCTTTAATCCTTTGTTATAGCCCTCTGCAAAACCATAGTTTTTATCTAAAGATATTACCTGTACTTTTTTGAAATTTTGCTTTACATAAAATATTGATTCATCTGATGAATTATTATCAATTATGTAAACAGAACAATTGTTAGAGTTTTCTATGATTACTTTTAGATATTTCTTTAAAAGATTTACACCATTCCAGTTTATAATAACAATTCCAATTTTCATTTTGAATAATTAAATAGATCTTTCTCTTGAATATATTCCTTATTTTTTTCGTTGAATTTAAAATAATAATTTTCAAGACCGTTAGTAACAATGATTCTTTTACTTTTTAATTTAATGTTGTATCTCATTACTTGATCAAAATGATCATTATTAATTTTAATATCTGGTGATTTACATTCAACTAATATTTCAACTTCACCAGATGAGTTGTATACTACTATATCATACCTTTTTTGAACTTTGTTAATATAGAATACTTTTTCACAGTTTATATGAGATGCTGGATATTTTTTTGAAATAATGTATTTGATAAAATTTTGTCTAATCCATTCCTCCGGTGTTAAAATTATCCACTTCTTTCTTATTTCATCAAAAATGATATTATTCTTGTTTTCTTTTTTAATTTTAAACTCGAATAATGGTAGATTAAGTTTTTTCATCAACTAAATAATGACAGAATATAATAAATTAATTAATGATATAAATAATGGTAAATTATCACCAGTTTATTTAATTCATGGTGAAGAGAGTTATTTTACAAATAATATTATAAAAAATATTACTGATTCCGTTATAAATGAGACCTCTGCTGATTTTGATCTAAAAAAAATATATGGTAAAAAAACAGATGAAACTCAGGAAAATGAGGTAATAGATTTTGTAAAAAGATTTCCATTAAGCGGGGATTATAATTTACTTATAGTCAAAGATTCAAAAAATTTATCTTCTGATTTCAAAAACATAATATCATACATTGAGAATATCAATTCTAAATCAATTTTAGTCTTGACTTTTAATAATAATGTAGACAAAAGAAAAAAAATATATAAATCATCCTTAAAATATGGAATTGTTTATGAGTCTAAAAAAATTTATGAAAATCACGTCTATACTTGGATAGAAAATCAATGTAAGTATAAGTCATTAAACCTTCATCCTAATTCAATTAAAATTATAGCTGATTTTACAGGAAATGACCTTTCACAAATTGATAATGAACTTGAAAAACTTAAGCTTAATTCAAGTAAAGATGAGATAATAAGACCTGAGGAAGTGGAAGATATAATAGGTTTTAGTAAAGAATACAACTTTTTTGAGTTAACTAAAGTAATCGGAAAAAATAATTACAATAAATCTCTTGAGCTTGTATCATACATGTCAAAAAATACAAAAAAATACCCTTTGCCTTTAATTATTGGTACAGTTTATTCTTTTTTTAATAAGTTGTTTATTTATCATTCTATTGAAAATAAGAATGAAGCATCTAAATTATTAGGAATAAACCCATATTTCATAAATGAGTATAGAGAAGCTTCAATTGTTTTTTCTATGAAACGTATATCAAGAATTTTTGGATACCTACTGGAAGCTGACAAAAGATCTAAAGGAATTGAGTTTGATAACACCAATCAAATAGGAATTCTTAATGATTTGATCTATAAAATATTTAAATCAAATTAACTTTAATTTATTTTTGAAAATTTATTATATCAATATTTTATAACTATAAACTTTTAAAGTAGACTCCAATCTGCTAAATATTAGATTTATATTCTCTTTAATCTGGTGAGTTTTTTATATTACAGTTCTTAAAAACTTTCTTTATGATAAAAAAATTAATTTTCACAGGCTCCCTCTTATTACTTTTATCTTCTTGTGCTTCTATTTTAACCGGTTCTAAAAGATCTGTTCTTTTTGAATCTAATCCTTCTGGTGCATTAGTATTTATTAATGGACTTGAACAAGGTAAAACTCCCACTACTTTAAGAGTAGAAGCAGACGATAGGGTAGACTTTAGGCTTGATAATTATCGAGAAAGAGTTGTTATAATGGATTCGGATTTTAACTTAGTAGCAATTATAAATGGATTCTCTTTAATTGGATGGGGTGTAGATGCCTTAACCGGTTCGTTAAAGAGAGTAAACACTAAATATGTTAAGGTTAGTTTAGAAAAATCTTCAGATGGAAATGCTTTTATAGATGATGCTATTAAAAATGGAAATATTACAGAAGTAAAAGTATATACTCATGAAAAACTAATAGAAACAACTATTGTTCTTAAATAAGATTAAAGAATATTTTTGTATTTACTAGGGTTAGCTTCATTCATAACAGTATAAATTTCTTCAAAAATATCTTCGAATGAAGGTTTACTAATATAGTCGCCATCAGATCCGTATGCTGGCCTATGCTCTTTAGCTGTCACTAAACATGGCTTACTATCTAAGTGCTCATAAACATCCTGATTATTTAATAATTCTTGTAGAATAAAACTAGATCCACCTCCTGGAACATCTTCATCAATTATCATCAATCTATTTGTTTTGATGACACTTTTAGAAATATTTTTAGATAAATCAAAGGGAATTAAACTTTGAACATCTATTACTTCACAATCTATATCAAACTTTTTAATTTCTTTAGCCACTTCATTGACTATATTTAAAGTTGACCCGTATGAAACTAGAGTAATATCTTTTCCTTCTTTAAGAATTTCTATTTCACCAATTGGAGTCTTAAATTCACCGTAATTTAATGGGAGTTGTTCTTTAGTTCTATAACCATTCAAGGGTTCTATCACAACTGCTGGTTGATCAATTTCTAACAAAGAGTTATAAAAACCTGCTGCTTGGATCATATTCCTCGGAGTAAGTATAAATATCCCTCTTAAAAAACCAAGCATACCTCCCAAAGGTGATCCAGAATGCCAAATACCTTCAAGTCTGTGTCCTCTAGTTCTAATAATTAATGGAGCTTTTTGACCACCATGAGTTCTAAAAGTTAATGTTGCTAAATCATCACTTAGAATCTGTAATGCGTATAAGATATAGTCTAAATATTGAATTTCTGCAATAGGTCTTAAACCCCTCATCGACATACCAATACCTTGTCCAATAATAGTAGACTCTCTGATACCAGTATCAAAAACTCTATTCTTACCGTATTTAATTTGTAAACCTTCTAGTCCTTGATTCACATCTCCAATCATACCAACATCTTCTCCAAAAATGAAAATTTTATTATTATTTTCAAGTAGTTTATCAAAATTATCTCTAATAATTATTCTACCATCAACCATATGATCATCATCAGAGTATGAAGGACTTGTTGTATCAAGATCTTTGAGAGTTTCTAAATTTAAGGAATAGAGATCAGTAGAGTATTTTTCTGAGAGAATATTAATATACTTATTCTTCCAATTAATTAAATCTCTTCTATCTTTTGAATCTCCTGGATCTAGTTCATATATTATCCTTCTACAAATTTTAATAATTTCAGAGAAATTGGAATCGTCTATATTATTAAACATTTCATTAATCTTCTCACTGTTTATTGAAATATTTAGAGTATTTATTGTTTCAATTAAATCAGATTTAGCATCTTTTATAGGTCTTTGATATAGATCCCATGCTAATTTTTTTTCATCTTTAACATAATTTGAAATCTCTTTCTTGATATTTTCTAGCTTCTTATTTGAGCATATTTTATTTTTAATAATCCATTCTTCAAATTTCTTATTACAATCATTCTGAGACTCCCACATAAGTCTTTCCTCAGTTTTATATCTTTCATGAGACCCTGATGAAGAATGACCAAGAGGTTGAGTTAATTCAGTTACATGAATTATTACGGGAATGTGATGATCTCTAGCTATTTTTTCTGCATATGAATATGTTTTTATTAATGATTGGTAGTCCCAACCTTTAACCTCAAGAATTTCAATTCCTGATGATTCAGATGTTACTTTAAAACCTGAAAGAGCTTTAGATATACTTTCTTTAGTTGTATGATCTTTATTATTAACTGATATTCCGTAGTCATCATCCCAGACACTTATAATAGCTGGAATTTGAAGAACTCCACATGCATTAACTGCTTCGAAAAATACACCTTCACTTGTACTGGCATTTCCAATGGTACCCCATACAATCTCATTACCATTATTTGAAAATTTTTCAGAATTATTAACTTTATTATTTCTGTAAATTTTTGAGGCTAGACCTAATCCAACAAGTCTAGACATTTGAGTAGCTAGTGGCGAAACATCTGAAATATGATTTTTTTTCTTTGTTTGGTCGATCCAATTACCTTCTTCATCTACAATATTTGTTAAAAAGTGACCTGACATTTGTCGACCACCTGACATTCTCTCGTACACTTTATCAGGATGTCCATATACTGCTGCAAAAATCTCTCTTGCTGAAAGTAAATCTTGAGATATTAATATTGTTTGATCTCTATAATAACCTGATCTATAGTCACCTTTTTTAAAGAAATGACTCATTACAATTTGAGGTAATTCTTTTCCGTCACCAAAAATTCCAAATTTACCTTTTCCAAGAAGAACTTCTCTTCTACCTTGGACACTTATTTCACGACTCAAGGATATTGTCCTGAAATCATTTATTACTTTTTCCTTAAATTTTTTTAAGCTAATCTCCTCTTTTGTAGAACTAGATATACTCATAGGGATTGCAAACTTACAAATAATTAAATGAAACTAATTACAACCACCTTCTAGAGAAAAGTCTACTCAACGATTCCAAGTTGTATGAAACTATAAATCTAATTTTATTATTATATCTAAAATCATTAAGCTCAAATCCATTACTAGAACTTATAGGAAAGTAAAGTTCAAAGAAATCTGGTAGAAGATTAAGTCTTAACCCTGTTCCATAATAATACCTAGAATCTTCACCACTATCTTTAAGAATACCTATATCAAGGTAACCTTCTATCCATTTCCAGATACCGACATTTAAGTTACTTGTAAGTATAAAGTTGTTTGTGGTAGGATCATTAAAAAAGGATTTAAAACCTCCACCTGCCATTATAAATTGCTGGCTTAATAAACCTGTTCTTTCAGATCTCCCTAGATAATTTTGAGAAAACAAATACCCACTAGATCTTTCGAGATTATAATTAAAATTATCAAACTGATCATTATTCCAGAAAAACTTTCCAAGATATACTCTAGCTTGAAATTGTCTATTACTTTTAAGAAGTTTTCTGTAATCAAATACAAGATTAATTTTACCGAAATTATCTGAGAACTCTGTATTTATAGAGCTTTTAAGATATCTAATGATCCCTATGTCGGAATAATAATAGCCTAAATTATATATAGAATAATTATCTAGTGAATTATTGCTTTGTACATAAGTGTCTTTGTTTACATTAAATAGAGATAATGTAAATGATTTCTTGATTTTAGATCTCAAGTTTTTGTTATCTCTAAAATTTACTCTTATGGAAGGAGAAAAAACCTGATATCTTAAGTTTTCATCAAAATGATTAGTCGTATAGAATAAATTAAATACAGTTGAATAGTTATTTTTAACTTCATTATTGATTTGATATTTAAAGTTTAGTGACCCAACTAGAGTTTCTTCTTTAGATGCATACTGGGTAAACACCTCATAACTGAAAGGCTTATTTTTTAAACCCTTATTTAAAATATTAAAACCTGGTGAGATTCCATCATATAAATTGTAAGTAACTTCAGGTCTCAAATAAAGGGCTTTATATTTAGGATTTTCAAGGTCACCTATTAACTTTATTCTTAAAGGTTTCAAGTTACTCTTGGACTTATTGTAAACCCAGTTATTACTCTTGTTTGACTCAGGAAGTGATACTATAGGATTTATGACTATGTAGTCAAAATCGATATTGGGTACTTCAATTTTATTATAGTCTTCAAAATCATTTTTTTGAATTATTGAATCATTTTTTAAGAAACCAATAGAGTAGGGTATGGAGATATTATTCTTCTCTTCGACTTGTAGTTCATTCTTATTGAATCTTTTAAACTTCAGGTCAAGAGATTGTCTTTTACCAATATAATCATCAATAAACCAACTTAGATCAGCCTTATTGTAATTTAAAAAGAGACTATTCAATTCTTTCCTTGTATTTATATTATTAATCTTTTCTATTAAATTCCTGAAGTCTTTTTCCCCAATAAGATTCTCTACATATATTAGTCCAACTCCAGAGTGATATGGAGATGCAATTTCTTGATTAATCCTTGTCAAATATTCACTTGATTGATCATCTGTTTGGTGAAGGTTAAGTCTTTGTACATATTCAGAATAATTTAAAAACAAATCATTGAAATCTATTTTAGATATTTCATAATTCTCTAAAAAACTAATCCCTGAAAGTCTACCAAGAAATTTTACATTTGGATAGAAGTTATTTATATATTTATTAATAATAAAAATCTCTAAACCTTTGTATATCCAATGAGACTCTCTCTTATTTAAATTAATTATATGGTTTAAATAGTTAATGACAAAGGATTTTAAAAATATTATTTCTTCTAAAAATTCATCTGAAAAAGGACTTATGAAGCTTGGTAATTGATTAAGCCCATAAAAAGGATTTGAATCATAATCAATTTTTGGTACAAGAAGTTTAATATTGCTATGATCATTAAAGTAATCTTTTACAAAATTATTTACTCTATCAACCTTTATTTCAGCATCTTCTAATGAAGATGATTTAAATATATCAGTTTCAATTTCATTCTTATTATTTTGAAATCTTTTATATTTTTCTTCGATTAATAAATTAATTCTTACATCTTTTATTCCTGAACCTGAAAGAGATACACTCTTTAAGTTGTTTATTACTTCAGTATTATTTTTTATTAGATTTGAAAATAAATAATAATCTTTATCAAAAGAAATTTTCAATTTATAACCTGACTTCTTTAATGATTGGTCGTCTAGATTTAAATTACTTTGACTATACCAATTAGAGTTAGAAATATTGGAGAATACTATTAACCAGTTCTTTAAATAAAAATTATCATTATCAAATCCATATCCTGTAAATTTAGAGTCAGGTAATTTTACCGTATAGTTTATTTCTAGTTCAATTGACTCTCCTGGTTTTAGTGACTTATTAAGGTGAACCTCAATGATATCCGATGTATTACTAGATCTTCTCCATGAATCAATGTAAACAGAATTAATAGTTTTAATTTTTGTTGATCCTCTTTGTTTTTTTTTCGCAAAAGAAAAGCTCCTTGAATATTCATCTGAAATTCTTTTTGCCAGATTAGTTCTATTATCAACGTATGAGTTTGACCAATCCTCAAGAATTATTTCTTTTAAAGAGATATCAGAAGTGTTCTTAAACTTCATAATTTGATTAATCTCAAGTGTTTTACTCTCAGAGTTTAGATTAGCATTAATATTATATGAGTTAATATTTTGAGCAAAAATATTAATTGGAAAAATTAATATTATTAATACGAAAAAGTTTAAAAAATTTTTCATTAACAAAATTCTTTAGAAAGATATTTTGCAGTATACCCTTTGTCGTTATTAACAATTTCTATTGGGCTTCCGCTGTCAATTAAATTACCACCATTCTTTCCCCCTTCAGGTCCTATATCTATAATGTAGTCAACTTGTTTTATAACATCTAAATTATGTTCTATAATAATTATTGTATTTCCTTTGTCTACCAATTGATTTAAAACATTAAGAAGAATTCTAATATCTTCAAAATGTAGTCCAGTAGTAGGCTCATCTAAGATATAAATTGTTTTACCAGTATCTTTTTTGGATAGTTCAGTTGCTAGTTTTATTCTTTGTGATTCTCCACCTGACAATGTTGTAGAAGATTGACCAAGTGTTATATAACCAAGTCCGACACTCTCAATAGCCTTTAACTTATTAGATATTTTAGGAATAGATGAAAAGAATTCTAATGATTTAGAAACGCTCATATCTAATATATCTGAAATGGATTTCCCTTTATATCTAACCTCAAGAGTTTCTCTGTTGAACCTTTTGCCATTACAAACTTCACATTCTACAAAAACATCTGGTAAGAAATTCATTTCAATCAATTTCATCCCACCACCTTTACAATTTTCACATCTTCCACCTGAAACATTAAAGCTAAATCTTCCGGGTTTATAACCTCTTATTTTTGATTCAACAGTATCTGAAAACAACTTTCTTATTTCACTGTAAACTCCAGTATATGTTGCAGGATTACTTCTTGGAGTTTTACCTATTTGTTGTTGGTTAACTTCAACTACCTTATCAATATTTTCGATTCCTTCAATATTTTTAAATTCCAATGGAGATTTTACTGAATTATAAATTTTAGAATTTAAAATTGGATATAATGTTTCATTAATTAAGCTTGACTTACCACTGCCAGACACTCCTGTAACAGCAATCATTTTTCCAAGAGGGAAATCCACATTTATATTTTTTAAGTTATTTCCTTTACATCCAAACAACTTAATATAATCTCCGTTACCAGATCTAATATTTTTAGGTATTTCGATTTTTCTTATATCATTTAGGTAATCTGCAGTAATTGTTTTTGCTGTCTTAATTTTAGCAGGAGACCCTTCATATATAAGATCACCTCCATTAATACCAGCAAATGGACCTAAGTCAATTATATGATCAGAACTCATTATCATTTCTTTGTCATGTTCAACTACTATAACTGAATTGCCTGAGTCTCTTAGTTTTTTTAATGAATCTATTAATTTTAAATTATCTTTTTGATGAAGCCCAATACTTGGTTCATCTAGTATATAAAGTACACCTACTAATTGTGATCCAACTTGTGTTGCTAACCTAACTCGCTGGGCTTCTCCTCCTGATAATGATCTTGAAGATCTTGAAAGCGTTAAATACTCGAGACCTACATCAATTAAAAATTGAATTCTAATTAATATCTCTTTTGTTATTTCCTCAGATATTTTAATTTCTTTTTCAGACAAGTTATTATTTAAGTACTTAAACCATTCCTTAAGTTCTGAGAGGTCCATTTCACTTAGTTCAAAAATATCTTTATTGTTTATTCTAAATGATCTTGATTCAAGCTTTAACCTACTTCCTATACAAGATTTACATTTTTTCACATCAACAAATTGAAGGGCCCATCTTCTTAGGCTCTTTGATTCATTATTGTTTAATTGATCTTTTATAAAAGACTCTATTCCCATATAATCAATTTCATATTGTCTTTTTACTCCTAGATCTTTTGAATTTATAGTAAAACTTTTTTTACCCCCGTTAAGAATAAAATTCAGCCCATCTTTTGGTATTTTTTTTATTGGATCACTTAAAGAGAAACTATAGTATTTTGATATTAATTCAACTTGTTTATGAATCCATGAATTATCTTTTTTTCCTATTGGTAAAATCCCTCCATTATTGATTGAAATTGTATCATCTGGTATCAATTTTTTTAAATTAACTTCATGTTCTGTCCCTAATCCATTACATGTTTCACACATTCCTTTAGGTGAATTAAATGAAAAAGTGTTGGGTTCTGGTTTAGGATAAGAAATACCAGTTTCTGGACACATTAAATTTCTACTAAAATATTCTGGTTTTCCAGAGTCTGAATCTAATATAAAAATCGTATCATTTCCATACTTCATTGCAATTTTAATAGATTCTGATAATACTCTTTTTGATTCGAAATCATGTTTTACAGATAAATTATCTACAACAAGACTAATATCATGGGTTTTATACCTGTCAAGTTTCATACCTCTTTTAATATCAACAATATTGCCATCAACTATAACTTTAGAAAACCCTTGTTTTGTAAAATTCTCAAACAAGTCCCTGTAATGACCTTTTCTAGATCTAATAATCGGAGCTAGAATAATAATTCGCTGATTAATAAACTTTTCACATATTAATTTAATAATCTCTTCATCAGTATTTTTAACCATCTTTAAGTTAGATGAATGACTGTAAGCAACACCAATTCTTGCAAATAATAATCTAATAAAATCGTAAATATCAGTAACTGTTCCAACAGTAGATCTGGGATTCTTACTTGTAGTTTTTTGTTCTATTGCAATTACTGGAGATAAACCCTCAATTTTTTCAACATCTGGTCTTTCATAGTTTCCAACAAACTGTCTAATGTATGCTGAAAAAGTTTCCATGTATCTTCTTTGACCCTCAGCATGGATAGTATCGAATGCTAATGAAGATTTACCGCTACCTGATAAACCAGTAATAACAACAAGCTTCTCTCTAGGAATCTCTAAATCTAGATTTCTAAGATTATGAACTTTTGCGCCTTCAATTTGAATCGTATTATTCAAGTTTGGAATAGAATTTATTTTAAAACACTTCCATGATCATCTCCTCTAGGATCAGCTCCTATTGATACTTTACCATTTTCATCTATAAAAATTGCATCAACCTTTCCTATAGATGACCTAGCTGACATACCAGGTCCATCAACTTTAATTGGAAGTGATATAACTAAGTAGTTTTTAGATCGTAGAATTGAGTCTTTAACAGAGTCTATTCCACCTTCTTCAATAATTACAACATCTGGTAACCATTGATGATGGAATCGTGGAGCGTTAACTGCTTCTTGCATCGACATATTAAACTCATATATGTTAAGAATTATTTGAAATACAGATGTAATAATAGTAGAACCGCCAGGAGTTCCTACTATTAAAGATGGCTTATTATCCTTTAATACAATAGTTGGAGTCATAGAACTAAGCATTCGTTTATTAGCTTCTACAGAATTTGCTTCACTTCCTAATAAGCCAAAACTATTAGGATGTCCAGGTTTAGAACTAAAATCATCCATTTCGTTGTTTAAAAAGAACCCTCCTTTTTCAACAAACACTTTGGAGCCATAGTTTGTATTTAAAGTTGTTGTAACTGAAACAGAATTTCCATTACCATCTATTATAGAATAGTGTGTAGTTTGATCACTCTCTTCAGTAACTTTAACTTCACCGTGAGAAACTTCACTCGAAGTAGTTGCTTTTTCCCAAGAAAAGGATTCCATTCTCTTTTTAACATATTCGTCATCCATTAATTCATAAACTGGAAGTTTACTAAAATCAGGATCACCCATATAGAAACTTCTATCTGCATAAGCTCTTCTTTCAGCTTCTACCATTAGCTGAATAGATTCCACAGAATTATGTCCAAGCTTCTCTATATCATATCCTTCTATTGCTTTTAACAATTGACCTAGAAGAATTCCTCCACTTGAGGGTAGAGACATAGAGATTACTTCTAAACCTTTATATTCGAATTTGATAGGATCTCTCCATACTGAATTATAATTTTTTAAATCTTCCACTGTCATTATACCGCCGCTTTCTTGAACTTCATCAACAATCATTTTAGCAATATCTCCCTCATAAAAGGCTTTGGATCCATTTTTAGCAATCTTATCAAGTGTGATAGATAATTGTAAATTTTTTAAAGTATCACCTTGTTTATAGTTTTTTGAAAATAAAGATTCTTTACCGTTAACATTTATGAAATCTTGAAGTTTGTCTTTTAATGCATTTTCTTGTTTTTCTGTAACAACAAAACCATTTTTTGCTAGATTAATTGAAGGTTGAAAAAGATCTTGAATTGGAAGTGAACCAAACTTTGAATGTATCTCAAATATACCAGCTATTGATCCAGGAACTCCAACTGCAGCTCCTCCTAAAGTACTCATGCCTTCAATAACACCTCCATTCTCATCTAAGTACATATTCTTAAACGCATTTCCGGGTGCTTTTTCTCTAAAATCAAGTGATCCACTTTCTCCATTTGAAGTATGATAGACTACAAATCCACCACCTCCTATATTTCCAGCTATAGGATAAGTAACAGCTAGTGCTAGGTGAACTGCTACCATGGCGTCAAAGGCATTACCACCTTTTTTCATGATTTCTATTCCTATATCAGAGGCTTCTTTTCTAGCTGAAACAACAGCAGGGTTATATCCTTTACTGCAGCTAAGGATTAAAAATGATAAAATAATGGGGATAAAATTCTTCATAATAAAATATCGTGTAATTTACAATTTATATATTTACATTTCATATGACTTTAATAAAAAATATATCAGGATTTAGAGGGACAATAGGGGGTGAGAATAATAATAATTTAACTCCAGTTGATATAGTAAGCTCTATAGCAGGATTCTCTAAATTAATTAAAGAAAATAATCCAAATAATAATCTTACTGTGATGACAGGTAGGGATGGAAGAAAATCTGGAGAAATGATTCAAAACATTGTAAACTCAGTTTTTTCTTCTATGGGGATAAACGTTATAGATGCTGGATTATCAACAACTCCAACTCTATGTTGGGGAGTATTAAATAATGATTCTGTTGCTGGATTAATGATAACAGCTAGTCATAATCCTCAAGAGTATAATGGTTTAAAATTTTTTAATTCTGAAGGTGAATTTTTATCTAAAGAAGATGTAACTAAAGTTATTGAATATTCAAAACTCAAAACATACGACTTTGCTCCTAACGCATCTCTTGGAACAATAAATAAATATAATCACTTAATAGATGATCATATTGAAGCTATAATCAATCTAGAAATTTTACCTCTAAAGAGAATAAAGGAACTTAATCTTTATGTAGTAGCAGATGCAATTAATTCTGGGGGAGCTATCGCTTTGCCTAAACTTTTAGAAAAGCTAAACATCAGGTATAAAATTATAAACTCTGAGATAGAAGGTGTTTTCAATCATACTCCTGAGCCTCTTGAAGAAAATTTAAAAGATCTTTCTCAAGAAATTATTAAGAATAATGCTGATTTTGGAATTGCTGTTGACCCAGATGTTGATCGTCTTGTTTTTTTTGATGAAAATGGAAAAATTCTAGGTGAAGAATATACTCAGGTTTTTTGCTCTGATTTTGTTTTATCTATAAACAATGGTGATACAGTTTCAACATTATCCTCTTCAAATGCGCTTAAAGATCTCACTAAATCTTACGGGTCAAAATATTATTTTACACCTGTTGGTGAGATGAATGTTGTAAAGAAAATGAAGGAAGTTAATTCTGTAGTAGGAGGAGAAGGTGGTGGTGGAATAATTTATCCAGAATTGCACTATGGAAGAGATGCCCTTGTTGGAGTTGCTCTCTTTCTTGGACTACTTGTTAAAAAAGAATGTAAAATTTCTGATCTTAAGAATGATTATCCAGAGTACTTCATGAAAAAACTTAAAGTCTTATTAAAAGATGATAAAATAATAGACAAGATATTTCAAGATATTACAGTTAAGTATTCTGATTTATCTCCAAACACAGATGATGGAGTTAGAATTGACTTTGAAGATGGATGGGTTCACATGAGAAAGTCTAATACAGAACCAATTGTTAGAATTTTTTCAGAGTCAAGTAATCAAAGTAAGGCTGATAATTTAGCATTAAAGATTCAAAAAGAGATACTGTCCCTAAGTAATTAGGTGTTTAAACCTATTATGAGTCCAAAAGTATTGAGAAGGATCTCTATATATTTGTTTTTCCAGTAAACTTAAAAACTGATCGGTAATACCATATTGAGTATTGTCTTTATTTAAAATCTCAATAAATTTTGTATTGTAAAACCCTCTCTTTATTCTTGTTATATCAGCAAAAACAACTGATAGATTATAATCTTTTGAAAATCTTTCAGCACCAGTAAAAATTGGAACTTTATGGCCTAGAAAATTGTTTATATAATACTTTCCAACTTTTCTAGGTGATTGGTCTGCAGCAAATCCAAATACATGATATTTATTAACATCTAGATTATTCATAAAATCATTAATATGATATCTTGATACAAGAAATGCTTTATGTTTTTTTCGTATTTTCTTGAATAATCTATCGAAGTATTTATTTGACATTGGAGTATAAATTCCATAGCCATTTCCTTTAGCACTATATCCAACAGAGAGTAGCCATTCAAAATTAGAGTAATGCCCACATATGAGAATTATATTTTTATTTTTTTTCTGAATTTTCTCTAACTCTTCAATATTATCATATCTATAGCGATTTTTCATCTGTGCTTCACTCATTCCATAGGCCTTTATGCTCTCAATACTAATGTCTGCAAAATGATTGTAAAATTTCTTTTCAATAGATTCAATCTCACTATTACTTTTGTTGGGAAAAGCCAGACTTAAATTCTTTTTAACAGTTTTTAATCGATACTTAAAAACCTTATGAAGTAGGAAGGAGAGAATATCGGAAACCTTGTAAACTATACCAAAGGGAAGTATTGATATGAATTTAATTAATGGATATGTGAATAAATAGGTTAATAAATGCAATTATCAGTCGTTTTGTGATAATGCAAATTTAATTTTTTCTTCGAGATCATTACCTCTTAAGTTTTTTCCTATCACGACACCATTTTCGTCAACTAGATAAGATTGAGGTATAGCTCTTATACTATATTTTCTTGCTATAGGGTCATTCCAAAAATCAAGATTTGAAATATGTATCCAAGGTAAATTATCATCTTCTATTGCTTTTAACCATTGATCTTTAGTTCTATCTAGGGAAACACCAACAATTTGAAGACCATCATCTTTATATTTTTTGTGCATTCTAACTAGGTTAGGGTTTTCAATACGGCATGGTCTACACCATGCTGCCCAAAAATCAAGAAGAGTTACCTTTCCTAATACTTGACTAAATGTAACATTTGTGCCATCAACTGAGGGACCTGTAAAATCTGGAGCAGTTTCACCAATTTCTATTGGATCTGAGTATTGATTTAGAAGGTCTGCAATATTTTTACCCACATCACTTACTTTAATTCTATTAGATAGACTTTCATAGATATCGATAATAGAGTCTTTATTTACTTTGTTTTCAACCATAAAAACTTCAAGAAGAAGTGCTGACATATAAGAATCAAGGTTATCTGTTATGAAGTCCCACTCATATAATAGTACTTCCTGTTCCTTTCTTTTATAGTCCTTTTCTAATTTCATAGCAGTTTCAACATCACCATTCATAACAGCATCTTGAGCAGCAAATGAAATACTGTTCATATTTTCAACTAAAGTCTTTGTTTCTGATTTATATTTAATAAAATCATCATTAGATTTTGTTCCATAAACCTGTGACTTGGATATGCTGTCTTTAAATAAATCAGCATTTATAAGCCCATTTTCTAAAATCGTTAAAACATATCCACCAACTCCTTCAACCTGCATGTAGCTAATTTGAGGAGTAGCAGACATTCCTTTAAAACTAAATTGATTAGATTTTACAGTAGTAGAATCTTTGATAAAAGGTTGATTATTTTGATCTGCTTGAAGAATATAAACTTTAGTGTCATCAGCAATATCAATATTACCATTAAGAGTAAAACTATTATCATTATCACATGATAATAACATCATACTAAATACTAAAGCTAATTTTTTGAACATTATTTTTTTATTTATACAGCAAATTTAGTTTTTTATATTTAATATCTTTAGTTAACTTTTTGTTAAGGTCAAATGCCAATAAACAGTATAATTAGCTTATTTAAAGAGGTTCTTGATAATTCATCAATTCTACTAGGTGAAGATCTAAAGTCTAGATTTTATCATATCTGGAAAACAGATATTTCTCTAGAATCTTTGTGTTTATTATTACCAAGATCTTCTGAAGAAGTATCTGCTGTGGTAAAAATATGTAATGATAATAATCAAGAAATTGTTATACATGGAGGTTTAACAAATCTTGTGGGCTCTACCATTTCAACTAAAACTCAGGTTGTAGTATCACTTGAAAAGATGAATAAAATAATCGAGATTGATGAAAAAGGAAAAACTATTACTTGTGAATCAGGTGTTATAATAGAGGATATTATTAATGTAGTTAAAGATAAAGACCTTCTATTGCCACTTAATTTTGGGGCAAGAGGCTCAGCTCAAATAGGGGGAGCAGTATCTACTAATGCAGGTGGGTTAAGGGTTTTTAAATATGGTATGACTAGAAATTTAGTTTTGGGTATTGAAGCAGTTCTTCCTGATGGAACCGTTATATCTTCATTAAAAAAATTAATGAAAGATAATTCTGGTTATGATTTAAAGCAGCTATTTATTGGATCTGAAGGAACTTTAGGAATCGTAACTAAAGTTGTACTTAGATTATATAGATTGCCTAAAACAAGGTTTACTTCTTTAGCAGTTACTAATAATTATCAAAATGTATTAAATCTCCTTAAAATCATGGAAGATAGAGTCTCTTCAAACCTAACAGGATATGAGTTATTGTGGAATGATACTTACAAACAAATGGTAGGAGATAAAACTTTATATAACAAGTATTTGCCAGATAATTATAAATATTATGTTTTTATTGAATATATGGGTGGTGATTTTGAAAACGATTATACTCATTTTGAAAGTATAATTCTAGATTGTATTGATAGGAGGGTTATTGATGACGCTGTAATTGGTAAAGATGATAAGGAACAAGTAAATATCTGGGGTATTAGAGAAGATGTTGCAGTGTTAGCAGATGAAAGAGATTTTGATCAACAATTTGATATTAGTATACCAGTTCCTCTAATTGGAGAAGTTATAGATAAGATTTCTTTGGAACTTAAAGATTGTAAAGGTGTCAAAACAATTTTTCCATTTGGACATGTAGCAGATGGAAATATTCATTTTATTATTGGGAAAGACTCTGATGACGATGATTTGAAATCAAAAATAAATGATATAATATATGATAATACACAGCTGGTAGCTGGTTCAATATCTGCAGAACATGGAATTGGTTTAGACAAGAAGAAGTATTTAATAAAAAGTAGAAGTGAAGATGAAATTGAACTTATGAGGTTAATTAAAAAATCAATTGATCCAAAAAATATATTAAATCCCGGTAGAGTAATATGATATAAGATATTATCTTTATAATTCAAGTTATGGCAGGAAATTCATTCGGCAACATATTTAAACTTTCATCTTTTGGAGAATCCCATGGTAAGGCCTTAGGAGGCGTTATAGATGGATGCCCTGCGGGTATTGAGCTAGATTTAGAGATTGTTAACAAAGAGCTTAATAGAAGAAGACCTGGTCAATCAGAGATTGTTACACAGAGAAAAGAAGATGACTCTGTTGAATTTTTGTCAGGTATCTTTGAAGGTAAAACCACGGGTACTCCGATCGGTTTTATTATTGTCAATAAAGATCAAAAGTCAAAAGATTACTCTCACATACAAAATAGTTATAGACCGTCTCATGCAGACTTTGTTTATGATAAGAAATACGGTTTTAGAGATTACAGAGGTGGAGGTAGAAGCTCTGCTAGAGAAACTGTAGTAAGGGTTGTAGCTGGGTCTATCGCTAAAATGCTATTGAAAGATGTTAAGATTAATGCATTTGTTTCTTCTGTTGGAGAAATCAGATATGAATATGAAAACACAGAAATAAATTTTGATAATATTGAAAACTCTTTAGTAAGATGTCCAGATAATAAAAAGTCTGATCAAATGGTAGAGCTTATTAAAAGTGTTAAGAAAAATGGTGACACAGTAGGTGGAGTGATTTCATGTATAATAAGTGGTGTTCCTATAGGCTTAGGAGAACCTGTTTTTGATAAACTACATGCAGAACTTGGAAAAGCAATGTTGTCTATTAATGCAGTGAAAGGTTTTGAGTTTGGTAGTGGTTTTAAAGGATCTACTATGAGAGGTTCAGATCACAATGACTCATTTAATGCTGACGGTACTACAAAAACTAACAGGTCTGGTGGAATTCAGGGCGGTATTTCAAATGGTATGGATATTTACTTTAATGTAGCTTTTAAGCCTGTATCTACAATAATGAGAGATCAAGATTCAATTGACAGTGATGGAAATGAAGTTAAAGTGAAAGGTAAAGGTAGGCATGACCCATGTGTTGTTCCTAGAGCAGTTCCTATTGTTGAAGCTATGTCAGCTTTAGTTTTAGCTGATTACTTATTATTAAACCGAGTCTCAAAAATTTAACTATGAAATTACATTGGAAAATTATTATTGGTATGGTTGCGGGTGTTTTATTCGGGCTTTTAATGTCTCAGACATCTTTTGGTTCTGATTTCATAAAAGATTGGATTAAGCCTTTTGGTACAATCTTTATAAATCTTTTAAAACTAATTGCTATGCCTTTAATTCTAGCATCTTTAATTAAGGGTATATCCGATTTGAAAGATATCTCTAAGCTTTCTACAATTGGAACTAGAACTTTAGGAGTCTATATATGCACAACTGTTCTAGCAGTAATAGTTGGTCTTGTTTTAGTTAATTTAGTTCAACCTGGAAACAGTATAACTGAAGAAACACGTATTGACTTAGTACAAGAATATGAGCAAGGCGTACTTGAAAAACAACAACAGGCTCAAAGACAATCTGAAAGTGGGCCTCTACAGCCTCTAGTTGATGTTGTTCCATCTAATATTTTTGATGCTACAACCAATAATAGAAATATGCTTCAGGTGATATTTTTTGCAATATTTTTTGGAATTGGAATGATTCTAGTTCCACCAAAGCAAGCAAAACCTGTAAAAGATTTTTTTGATGGATTTAATTCAGTTATTCTAAAGCTAATTGATCTCATAATGATGTCTGCTCCTTATGGTGTTTTTGCACTTTTAGCTACACTAGTAGTGGAATCTCCAAGCATTGATCTTTTTATTGCCCTTGGAATGTATTCATTAACTCTTATTATAGGTTTAGCTATTATGATAGTTGTCTATATGATAATAGTGAAATTTTTCACCAACACTAACCCAATTAATTTTATGAATGGTGTTTCTGCTGCTCAACTTTTAGGGTTTTCAACAAGTTCTAGTGCTGCTACACTTCCTGTTACTATGGATTGTGTAGAAAAAAATCTTGGTGTTGATAAAGAAATTTCAAGCTTTGTATTGCCAATAGGTGCAACGATAAATATGGATGGTACAAGTGTTTATCAAGCTGTCGCAGCTGTTTTTATTGCTCAGGCATTTGGTCTAGATCTTAGTTTAGGTGCTCAATTAGGAATAATAGTAACTGCATCATTAGCATCAATTGGTGCTGCTGCTGTTCCAAGTGCAGGAATAGTAATGTTGGTTATTGTTTTGGGTCAGGCTGGAATTCCAGAAGCTGGTCTCGCTCTTATTATTGCAGTAGATAGACCTCTAGATATGTGTAGAACAATTGTAAATGTAACTGGAGATGCTGCTGTTTCGATGATTGTAGCTAAATCAGTAGGTAAACTAAAGGATCCTAAAGATGTCAATAAAAATTGATGAATCTTGGGAAAAACTTCTAGCTAAAGAGTTTAATTCAGAATATTTTAAAAGTCTAATACTTTTTGTAAAAGAGGATTATATTAATACTACTTGTTATCCAAAGGGCTCTCAAATATTTAATGCATTTGACTCATGTCCAGTTAGTAATCTAAAGGTTGTAATTATAGGTCAAGATCCATATCATGGAAAAAATCAAGCAAATGGACTTTCTTTCTCTGTTAATAAAGGAATTTCTCATCCACCCTCATTAATTAATATATTTAAGGAGGTTGAAGCTGATTTAGGACACAAATACAGAGAAAAAAACGGTGATCTAAGTAAATGGGCGAAACAAGGTGTAATGCTCTTAAATTCAACTTTAACAGTAAAAGAAGCATTGCCTGGAAGTCATCAAAACAAAGGATGGGAAATATTTACTAATAACGTTATTGAAATCATATCGAGCGAAACAAATAATACTGTATTTTTATTATGGGGATCATTTGCTAAGAAAAAAAGAAAATTGATAGATACAACTAAACATAAAATATTAGAATCAGGTCATCCATCTCCATTAAGTGCTAATCGAGGTTATTGGTTTGGGAATAAACATTTTAGTGAGTGTAATAGTTATCTGGAATCCATTGGAAAAAATAAAATTGATTGGTCATTATGAAGTATGATGTGAAAGGAATAGATCAGGATATTCTATTACAGCTTTATAGAAACATGCTAAAGTCTAGAATGATTGAAGATAAAATGATCATTCTATTAAGGCAGGGAAAGATTTCAAAATGGTTTAGTGGTATAGGACAAGAAGCTATTTCAGCTGGTGTTACTCAAGCTCTAAAAAAAGAAGAGTATATTCTTCCAATGCATAGAAATTTAGGAGTTTTCACTTCTAGAGATATTCCTCTTGATAGACTATTTGCCCAATGGCAAGGAAAAAATGAAGGTTTTACTAAAGGAAGGGATAGAAGTTTTCATTTTGGATCAAATGAGCATAAAATAATAGGAATGATTTCTCATTTAGGCCCTCAGATGGGTGTGGCTTGTGGAGTAGCATTATCTAATAAATTAAATAACAACAATCAAGTAACAGCTGTTTTTACAGGTGATGGTGGAACTAGTCAAGGAGATTTTCATGAAGCTTTAAATTTAGCTTCAACATGGGATCTTCCGGTTATATTTTGTATTGAAAATAATGGTTACGGTCTAAGTACTCCAGTTAATGAACAATATGCAATTGAAAACCTAGCAGATAGAGGTGTTTCATACAATATGGATTCTCATATAATTGATGGAAATAATATTGTTGATGTTTATAGATCTATTGATTCAGTGGTTCAGAAAATGAGAAAAGATTCTAAGCCTGCATTAATTGAATTTAAAACCTTTAGAATGAAAGGTCATGAAGAGGCTAGTGGTCAAGCGTATATAGATAAGAACATTATAGAAGAGTGGTCTAAAAAAGATCCAATTGCTCATTTTGAAGAATTCTTACTTACTTCAAAATTAATTTCAAATAAAGATTTAATAAAAATAAAAGAAAAAATTTCAAATGAAATTGATAAAAATTGGAGTTCAGCAAATAGGTATAATGAAGTTGATTTTGATATAGATAGAGAGCTTGGAGATGTTTATAAAAATTTTGATTTTAAACAAACAAAGATTGATAATAAACCTTTAAAAAGTTTACGATTAGTAGATTCTATAAGAGAGGGCATTTATGAATCTATGGCAAAGCATGAAAATCTAGTAGTAATGGGTCAGGATATTGCTGGATATGGTGGTGTATTTAAGGTAACTGATGGTCTATATGAGAAATATGGTAAGAATAGAGTTTTTAACACTCCTCTTTGTGAATCAGTAATACTTTCTTCTGCATACGGGTTAAGTGTAGGTGGATATAAATCAATTATAGAGATGCAATTTGCAGATTTTGTTAGTTCTGGTTTTACAGCTGTGGTAAACTTAATAGCAAAATCAAATTATAGATGGTCACAAAATTCAGATATTGTAGTAAGAATGCCTTGTGGAGGTGGAGTAGGGGCTGGACCATTCCATTCTCAAACTAATGAAGTGTGGTTTACAAAAGTCCCTGGATTAAAAGTAGTGTACCCGTCTCATCCATATGAAGCAAAAGGTTTATTAAATGCATCTATAGACGATCCTAATCCTATAATGTACTTTGAGCACAAGTTTTTGTATAGGACTGTGTCTGAAGAAATACCATCATCTAGATACACATTAGAGTTAGGTAAAGGAAAAATTAGAAATATAGGCTCAAAGGTCACTATTGTGACCTATGGATTAGGTGTTCATTGGGCATTAGATGTATTAAATGAATATACAAAACAAGAAATAGAAATACTTGACTTAAACACTTTATTTCCATGGGATAAAGAGCTAGTTTTCAAATCAATAAAGAAAACAGGTAAAGTATTACTTTTAGGAGAAGACACTCTTTTTAGTAGCTATATAGGTGAAATTTCAGCAGTAATTAGTGAGGAAATTTTTGAATATCTAGATGCACCTGTTGTTAGAGTTGGTTCATTAGATACCCCTGTGCCTTTTGCTAAAAACCTAGAAGAGGGGTTTCAAGCTAGTTATATCTTAAAAGATAAACTTAACTACTTATTAAACTATTAATAATGGATTTAGAAAAATTAATTAATGCGATTGATAGGCTTAATAGTGATACTAAACCAAAATGGGGTAAAATGAATTCTCCAATGATGCTAAAGCATTGCAGCAGATTTATTGATGTCTACCTTGGTAAGGTAACCTTTAATCCATTTATGTTTCTTTTTGGTTTTACATTTAGCTTTTTTCACATTTCTTATCTGAAATATATTGTCAGATATGATATAAATCGATATATACGAAATCTCCCTACATTAAAATTTTTCAACACTTTTAAATATAAAGAGCTAGATTTTGATAAGGAGAAATATTATTTAATAAATAGTCTTAGAACTGTTAATCAGTATGAAAAAGACTATATAGTCAATAATTTTCATGGAATAGTTAGAAATAAAACATTTAAGAAAGTAGTTAATTTCCATACATCTTATCATTTAAATCAATTTGGAGTTTTCTAAAGTTATCTTATTTATGAAAAGGCCAAGTCTTTATCTAGCTCTTCTATTACTTCTTACCTGTGCTAAGGAGGACTCACAATCACCTAATAATCCACCATCACAAATAATAAAACAGTATACAATAACACCTTCAGCAGGAGAGGGTGGAAGTGTGTCTGGTGGTGGTACTTTTGACAGTGGATCAAAAGTAACTATTACTGCCATAGCAAGTTCAGGATATATTTTTAGTAATTGGTCAGATGGTAATCTATTAATTGAAAGAATTATTACGATTGATTCAGATACAGAATTAGAAGCTTTATTTGAAATAGATTGTGTTTATTGGCAATATGAAGTTCCAGACTGGAAAAAAACTTCTTACGAACTTTTTGACATTATTTATCCCGAAAAATATTTACAAGTAGGAAGCTTACTAAATAATCAATGGGGCAATGAATCCGGAGAGTATGGCTTTAATGTGATTGTGGTTGATTATAATAACGATGGTTATAGAGATGTAATTGGGTTTTATAACGATTATTCAAATTTTGTTGCTTACCCACAAGACTATTTAGGTTATGAAAGAAAAAAAATGATTAGGTTTTATAAAGGGACTTGTGGAGGTGATTTTGAACTTGATGAAGAAAATGACAGCAATTTTCTTGGAACTGTTCATGGAAGAAAAATTTTACTTGGAGATTTTAATGATGATGGTTATGTAGATATTTTTTTTATATCACATGGTTATGATAATTCTCCTTATAAAGGTGAGTTCAGTAAAGCTATATTTAGTAATGGAAGTGGGGGGTTTTATGATACTGAATATCCAGAATTCGTTTCATTTTATCATGGGGGTGCTTCAGGAGATATTGACAATGATGGAGATTTAGATCTTGTAGTTGTAGAAGGAGGTAGAGGTAAATCATTAGTTTATATTAATAATGCAGGATCATTAACCCCAAGCACAGAATTAATAGATCAAGATTTAGTAAGAAGTATGTATAATGCAGAGTTATTTGATTTAAATTTAGATGGATATTTAGATTTGATTATGGGTGGCCATGATTGGTGGAGTCCATGGAGTACAACATATGACACTCTGCCATTAGTTGTTTATGGTGATGGTCAAGACTTTATTGACAACGAATATCAAAGATTACCTGAAGCAAATGTTAATAGACAAGGTCTAGTCAGTAATTTTGAGTTTTATGACTTAAATAATGATGGAAAAGTTGAAATAATTTTAACAAGAACTGGCGATGGCCTTGGTGAGGAAACCAATTTACCTTGGAACGAAAGAAATTTTTACAGAGATTGGTCAGTCCAAGTATTAGAATTAATAGGTGAAGTTTATGTAGATAAAACTGATGAGTTTATAGATTCATATTCAGGAACCGAACCATGGATAAAGTTTACAAAAATTCGAGATAAAGATAATGATGGATTAATGGAGATGTTTAATAATGTTAATCCATATAATGATCTTGATAATTATCTAGAATGGAAAATCATAGGTGGCAAATTAATTAAACAATAGACTTTAATTAGAAATGTCCCATAATTAATATTATGTAAAACAGAATATGTTTGCATAAGTTTGTATATTAGAGTATGATTATAACTACTACACCCTACGTTCAAGGAAAAAACATAACAAATACTATCGGAATAGCTAGAGGAAACACAGTCAGAGCAAGAAATGTAGCAAGAGATATATGGGCGGGTCTTAAAAATGTTGTTGGTGGTGAAATAAGTGAGTATACTAGACTTCAAGCTCAATCAAGAGAGCAAGCTATAAGTAGAATGATTGATAATGCAGAATCTTTAGGAGCTGATGCTGTAATTAATGTAAGAATAACCACTTCAATGATTATGCAGGGATGCTCTGAAATAATGGCATATGGAACTGCTGTAAAACTTGATTAAATGAATGATTCAGAAATGATCTTTAGTATAGTGATTTGGCTTGTCATAATAGCTTCACTGATTTACCTTCTTATTAGAAAAATCATTAAGGAAGAAAATGAAGATTTTGAGAATAGAGATTATTAGCCAACTTTAATAAAAAAACCCACAATCAAAAATGATCATGGGTTCTTTGTTGATTTAAGAATAAACCTTAGTTGTTTCCACCAAGAATTATTGGCATTCCATCTTCACCAGAACCAATAACAATAACTTTAGCATTAGGTGATTCAGATAATTTCAATGTTGCTTCAATTCCTTTTTCTTTAAGAATTCTATCAGTTAATGAAGCGCTTAAA